>Ga0335071_10000204_pt1 | contig 68996 bp, 48 predicted proteins | sample Lox_Sample_15_FD_206724 | JGI IMG/M metagenome (GOLD analysis project Ga0335071, IMG submission 206724) | Soil microbial communities from Loxahatchee National Wildlife Refuge, Florida, United States - Lox_Sample_1.5 | ecosystem: Environmental > Terrestrial > Soil > Wetlands | place: USA... | reverse complement strand
GCAGCGTATCTGTTGTTCCGCGGCTTCTACCAGCACAGCCCCGCTGCTCGCCAAGCCCGCCTGAGCGTGCAAGAGCCGCACCCAGGGAGCGTACCCGTTGCTTTGGCGCCGGAGGGGTTTCTGGTTGGTGAACCCCGCCAGCCGCCCCAGATGGCGCCAGTCGGCGCTGGCCAAATCACCTCCATAGATGTGGGCCAGCTGTCTGGCGATGGTTGTGGCCGCGGCCGGCTCCAGCCAGACCGCACTGACCTGAATCCAAGCTTGCAGATGGCCGGGGCTGGTCTGGAGCACCACACAGGGTTGATGCCCGTGGAACCGCATCCGTTGGAGTGTGGTGGCGGCATGGGTGTGGTCCAGATCCAGCAGAATGTAGCCAGCGTTGCGGTTATCCGCATAGGGCTGAAGGTACACGTCACAGCCTTCCCGATTGCGAATGCGCAGGAACCGCAGCGTCGCCTCTTGGCCCAGTTGAGCGGCGGTCCACAGCCGTTCTCCCGGGAATGCGGTTCTGGTGGCGTGGTGAATCAGCCGAACCAAATAGAGATCACACGGCATCGCGGCAAGTTGTCGCCGGATCGCGCGCAACGAAAGGAACAGCCCACGATCAGACATAAGCACAATGGCCGGCGAGCCAACTCGCCGTACAATGCCCTCATGCTGTGCCCGGGAGGGCACAAAACAAAGTCAATTACAGGGAACGGTAGGTGTCAAAACTCCAGGCTGTCTCAAAAAAGGGCGCAGACCAAACCGTGACAAAACCCTAGGTCCCGAAGGATCAATCAGTTGGTGCGACTGAGCCCCGGCCCAACCGCCTTCCCTCTGCCGATGAAATTTGAAGAGCTTGCCGAGATAGTTGCAACTCGCTGGTTTTGTTGAGCTAATTCGACTACGACCGCCTGCTTTCTAAGCAAGCGCTGGGTTCCTCTCTCCCCGTTCCCGCTTTCTGTTTATTGATGGTTTCAATCAGAACGGCGGAATGCGCGCGTCGCGGTGACAGTCTCAACCGGCCATTGGAGTTCGTCACGGATTTGCTGCCGATGCTGCCGTCGAAAAGTTTCCGAAGCACCGAAGGACTCGAACTTCCAGTTGATTGGATGGAGGCGCAGAAAAGACAGGCCCGGCGCTAAACACTCTCGAAGATCTGACTTGCGACATCCTCGGTCAGCTCAAATGAAGAGATCACACGATCGCTGAATTGCAAAAGGGTGCGCGCATCTGCTGCCTCGGCGCCGATCAGAACGCTGAGCGTCGAGAATTTACGCACCGCCTTGACCGCCGAGTACTCCTCGAGAAACGGCTGGGAGACCTCGCACTGATCGTCGGTCAGAAATACGATGTCGCCGTCCTTGAAACCGGCGTGGTCATCGGACAAGATCCCGATGGCCTCACGAAGCGGCGTTTCGTAATCGGTGCCGCCGCCGAAGAACTCGGAACCGAGACGGAGCACGCCTTCGATGGAGGAAATCGGGAGCGGGGCGGCTCCAGGACCGGCGACCCGGGCCTCGGATTCGGAGAAGGCGATCGAAAGCCACTCGCCGGGGGAGCTGAAAAGGATCGCCACGTAATTCCGCCGCTGTGAGCGCGCGATATCGAGGAGGGCAAGAGCGATGGCTTTGGAGACGGCATCGCGATCGGTCATGGAGCCGCTGGTGTCGATGCAGACGATCAGGGAGCCACGCCCGGCGTTCTCGTGGCCGTGCAATTCGTATTGCGCCACGCGGCGGTCCAACAGGCGCAGGTAGAAGTCGTAGCGCAGAGCGTAGTGAGGCAACGCGAGGAGTTCCTGAGGCAGGAGGTGGGACCAGTCGTCTCCGAGCGTCACATCGCAAGCCTCCTGCGGCAATTCCGGGACGCGGCTCTGCTGCTTCTTCGTGGCGATCGCGCGGAACCGGCCGACAATCTCGGCGAGGTCGCGGAGCCGCTTTTGCTCACGGATACGGCGGGCCAGAGCGGCTCTTTCATCGTAGGGCAACCGCTGGAGAGAGCCGGGATCGGTTCCCCAGGTCCGGCACAGGTCCGCGAGTACACGCTGGGAGTCCACCGAATCCTCGACCTCCTTGGCGAAGACGAGAATCGCTTCTTCCGGGGGAGCACCTATGCCGGCCGTGGCCGAGTCCGCGAACTCGACGCCGGTGATCTTGACCTGTTGGGCCGGTCCGACCGCGGATTTGCTCTCGCCGCCCGGCGCCCGGGACTTGAGATACTCCGCCAGCATCTCGCCAAATCGTTCCGCGGCGGCTAGGGAGGCATCGAAATCGAGCACGGTCTTTCGGCGAATGGCAGCGTACTCGCCGCTCGCAGCTAGGTACTTCACGATCAGGTGGTGAAGCTTATCGGCACCGGACGATTCATCGCACAGGATCAAGTCCGGCACGTAGAAGAAGCAATAGACATCGCTCAGGAGCTGGGGAAAGGAGCGCAGCACCGACGCGCCGCGCTCGCGCAGCTCACGCAGGCCGGGATTGGCGGCCACGGCATCGTCGAACCGCCGCCGGTCGGCGGCGGGGCACGCGACGACCAAGCCACGGCCCGTGTTCAAGCCTGGGCCCATATTCCCTTCCCCTGGGCCTGATGGCCATCGCCCGACGCCGGTAAGAGCAGGAACGGGTTCTCGACGCGCCGTAAAGAGACCAGATGTTTGCGATAGACGTTGACCTGATTGACAAACGTACGGACCGTCAACTGGACATTGGGAGCGGCAGCGGCGCAGACCCCGGCGAGCGATTCCGAGATCGCGGCGAGGCGCTGTTCAGCACCCAAAGCGGCAGCGAGCATCGCGTCCACCTCGCGGCGCTGGTCTTCGTCGAACGGGACGGCAACGGCCCCGTGCCGGATCGCGGCGGCCGCTTGGGAATAGAGGCGCTCCGCTTCGTCGAATTGCGCCGCGGCTTCCAGGAGGCTCTTCTCGCGGGTGATGGAGTGGATCACTTTGCGCACGGCGTCCCGTTCGGCGCGGCCGGCGCCCGTCCACAGGACGTGTTCGAGAACGGCCAGATCCTCGAGTTGCACCTCGGCATGGCCATTGAGGAAGGCGTAGGCCTTGAGCACTTTGACGGACTCGCGATAGCGGCGGTCGGAGGGCTGGATCTGATGATCGAGACTGAGCGCGGCGCGGATGGCGCTGACGAACGTCAGAATGCGCCGTGTGACGTAGACCTTGGAGACCTCGGCTTGGAAGTAAGTGAGTTCTGGAAAATCGATAGCAGCGTCGGGGAGAGCATGGGTGTCTGCCAGCATGTCGACAAAGTCGGTGTCGCCTTCCTGCGAGTTGCTGATGTACTGCACTTCGTAGCGGAGGAGGAAGCGATCGGAGAAGGGCAGCAGTTGGCTGTCCTCCTTACCCGGCAGCTCGTTGCTGGCGGCAAAGACCGTCATGACCGGGGCCCTGCCCACCTCACCGGCATTGATCGTATAGGTCCGCTCATTGAGATAGCTCAGGAGCGAATTCAGCGTTGCCGGATTAGCCTTGAAGATTTCGTCTAGGAATACGATGTGGGCCATCAGGAGCTGTCCTTCTACATTACGGAAGGAGATCGACTTGCCCTGATCGGAGTCGCGCTCGCAGACGATGGTCTGGCCGCAGGCCAGTTGGGTCCAGGTGGTGAACTTGTTGAGGAAGAAATAGAAGTAGCGGGCACCCGGAATCAGCGCGCAAAGGACAGTCGCAAGGAGCGACTTGGCAGTGCCGGGCGGCCCGATCACCAGAAGGTGCACGCCCGCCAAAAGTGCGGTCAGGGTCCCATCCACCAAGTCCTCCCGCTGTTTGAAATATGTCTTGAGCTGCTCTCGCAGCAGCTGCAGTTTGTCCCAGGATTGATTTTGAACTTGCACGTTATTTTGCGTCATGGCATTCCCGACCTTGGCGGGGCAGTTGAGCTGGATGCGGAAGTTGGTTGGGGCAGAGCTCATTCCAAAACTCCTCGCGGTCGCGGCCTGTGACAAACAGGTCCAGTTGCGTAAGCACACGCGGATTGGTGAGCCGCGGGCGCAGAATCTTCCAGGTACCCATCGAGAAGAGATCGGCGAAATTCGAGTAGTCGTCCCACGATCGGGGCGAGATTTCGGATTCGAAGGCGGCAACGGCGGGTCCCGGATCGTTCATCGCGGCCAGGTGCACGCATAGAAACCGACCGAGCGCGGGCTTGGGGAGGTAACGTCCGCTGGAGCGCCGGAGAAGCGGGAGCAGCCACCAATCGAGCGTCGCCGCATCGCAGCGTTCGGCGCTGGTCAGAGCGAGGCCGATGAGCTCGGCCGCTTCCAGGATGGAGGTTGAGGGCAGCGCCGGATCGGCGAGGGCCCGCCTGATCTTCCGGACCACAATCGGGTGCCGCTGCATTTGGCGTAACATGGCGTGGAAATCCCGGTTCGCGGCGAGCGGCGCCAGCAACTGGCGGAACTCCAGCGCATCGAGCGGTGGCGGAAGCCGGAGGACAGCGGCGAGGCCGGCCAAGACTCGCCGCGCACTGCGCCGCACATCGTAAATGGTGAGTCCACGGGCCATCATCGCTCCTGAAAATGGGCGGCTGCATTGACGGCGTTTTCGCCGCCGACAGTTACCGAGATGCGTGTGCCCGGAGCGAGCGCCGCTGCCACGATCAGCCGGTAACGAGTACTCGAATCGGGACGGGAATTCCGGAATCGCGCTTCAAAGGAAGCCCGATCCGCGACGGAATCGGTCAGGAAGAGTTGGCCGCCATTGTCCACCAGGCGGCGCAGTTCGCCGGCTGAGCTTCCCATCTGCACGACAAAGACGGGCGAACCGCATTCCGCGAGGAGCGCCGCGGTGGCATCGGGGATCGGGTGGTCCGCCGCAAAGATTAGCAAGGCTTCGCGGGCTTGGCCGTGGAGTCCGGCGGCGGCGAGGGCGATGGCCTCGGGCAGGGAGCAAGCAGGAGCAGCCCCGGCACGAAAGAGCATCTTCAGAAGTGCGAGCCGGTCCCCAGCCGGGGCGCTCGCACGAACGGCGGATTCGCCGCAGAAGATCAGTTCGGCGGCGTCACCTTCGGCCAAGGATCCGGCGACGAGCGCGGCGGATGCCAGCAACTGAATCCGTTCGGGCGCCGCGAGATCCACCACGATCGCGAGGCGGCGCCCACGAGCCGGCAACTTATCGATCACGTCCGCGCGCACCACGGAAACGGGCCTCCCGTCGACCGCCGCTCCGAAGTCGGTGGGCTCCAGCCCGACGATGGGGCGGTTGGCTCCGTCGGTAAGCTGGACGCCGATCATCGCCATTCCGCCGGCGTTGTCGCGCTCGATGCGCAGGATCTCCGCGCGGCTTCCCGGCGGAAGGGAACGGCGGCGGCTGCGCTCCGCACAGACATCGAGCCGGGCGATCGCCAGGCTGGTGTCTAGTCCTTCGGCCAGGCCAAGTTCCTTCGCCTCGCGGAATTGGCCGCAGGCGGCAATAGCGTTGGAGTTCGATTCGCCGCCGCGGATGAGCGCGTTCATCTTCTTCTCGATCAGAATCCGGCGGGCGTCGGGACTAAGCCGACGGGGGAGCGGCCCGCTCAGGCGCTTCACAATGGCATTCCACTCGTGCAGGCGCTCCAAGGTTTCGATATCGGAAAGGATCTGGCGGCCGTGGAGATCGGCCACGGCCCGATATAGAGGAACCCGGGCGGCCACGTGAAATGCGAGAGCCAAGACCAGGGAGAGGAGCGCGCCCCAAACCAGGCCGGCAACCATGCGCCGGGCCGGCGGATCCTCGTAGGCGAGCTCCGGATACTCTCCCGAGCCGGCGCGCGAGTGAAGCGAACGGCGCAAGCGAGCCGCCGCCCACGTCAGTCCCAGCACGACTGGGATACCCAGGGCGGCATTCTCGAGTCCCGTCCAGCCCGCCGCGAGAGCCGCCGCGATCACCACCAACATGCTGACGATCAGGGTCATTGGGTCACCTCCTGAGTAGTTCATTCGGCTGCCATCGAATCCACGAACTCGCGCGCGCGCCGGGAAAGGGCGTACAATTCGCCGTCCGCCAGAATCTCGTCCAGTGCGGCGCGGTACGGGCGCGGGAAGAGATCGCGCGCGCCGGAAACCTCGTAAATGTCGATGCTGACGAGCGAAGCGCCGGCCGACAGCGAATCCGCGCAGACCAGATCGACCGGCTGATTGTGCCGGGCGATCGCCTCGGCTATGGCGCGGCGGCCGTCGTCCGCCACCGGCGGCAGCACGATAAGCCTGAGGACCGGCTCGCGGCCTGGCCGCTGGCCGCCCCAGTGGGGGCTTTCGAAAAGAGGTCTCTCGGCGATCCGGCGGGAAATGGACTGGACATCAGGGTCGGCACCGATCAGCCGGGCCAGGCCGGAAAGGGAGAGGGCGGCCGCAGTGCAGGGCAGGAACGCACGGATTCCGGCGACATTGCCCCGTTTCGCGGCAGCGGCCAACTCCCCAAAAACGGACTCGATGGGCCGAAACTCGATTTCCGCGCCGCGAGTCGGATCAACGCCGCCGCCGAGCGAGTCGAGCATCGAGCAGAGGCGCTGCGCGAACGTCTGCCTAGCAGATAATATTGCGCGCACGCGATGGATCGCGGCCGCGAGCAACTGTTCGTCGAGTTCGGCTTCGGCACAGCGTGTCTGCGATCCGCGAAACTCGTTATAAGCGTCACGGAAGGAGCGAAGCGCCGCGCCCGATCCCAGCAAATAGGCCTTCATCTGTGCGCCCCAGGAATGGTCGAATAGCGCATTCGACGCACCCAGGAGGACGCGCCGCAGAGTTTCGCATTTGCCGAGGAGCGCCGTCTTTTGGGAGCGGGCGGCCTCGACACCATCCGACAGGGCGCTCTCGATCCCACGCAGGACCGAGCCTTGCTCCAGAAAGGCCTGCAGCGAAGTGATATCGGGAGAAGCAGGCAGCACCTCATCCAGCCGGGAGTCGCCGCAGAACACGTCGCCGGAAAGCACCGGCGGAGCCACAAGTTCTTCGTCCCAGAGCGAGGGCTTGCGGCCGCTTGCCTGGCGAGCCCTCTCGATCCATTCCTCCGCTTTCGCGCGGCGGCCATTACCCACGGGAGCGTGCTCAACGCGCAAAGCGGCGGGAGTCACGGAAGCGGCGCGAGTCGAGCTTTCGAACTCACGCCGGTAATGACGGCCGGCGACGGCGCCAATGTCCTCGGGACTGAGCAGGCCGTACCAAGAGGGCCGCAGCAGCACGATCGAGCCGTAGCGGCGCCCGAACTCATGATTCGGGCGCAATTCCTGGAAGCGTGCCTGCGTGCTGGAGGAGAGCCAGGAGGCGGCCAGCGTGGAGCCGAGCGCGGATCGCAATGTTCGGTTATTGCCGATCCGCTCTCCTAAGGAGGAAGCGGCGGGAAGCTCGACGAGGCCGAGCGACCGGACCTCCAGGGGATGGCGATGGTCGGCATCCAGAGTGTAGGCGATCTGTTCGGCGAGACCGGCCGCCGCGTTCTGGAAGATGCGATCGCCCATGCCCAGGAAAGTCATCCCGCCGGTCAGCAATCCGCTGACGTCGACGACGCTACCTACCTTGTCGTGGACGACGCGGGCGAGGAAATCGGCCATGGGTCCGGAGGTGCGAGAACCGGCGCCGCCGGCGACCGAGCTGATGTACCGTACGTTGACATGCGGCAAGCCGCCGTTGCGGCGTTCCCACAGGGGGATCAGGAGATCATGATAGACGCGGTCGGAGAGCCCGTCAGACCCCGCGGCGACCGACCAGGCCATCGCGCCTAGAGTGGCGCACTGGCCGAGGCCCGCGAGCAGATCCGTCGGTGCCAGGCGCAGCATCGATTTCTCCAGCCCCCCGAAGCCCTCTGGATCCAGCCGCACCGCCTCCCGGATCAGCGTAGCGGTGGTGTGGTTGTGCGCCAGTGGCACGCTGAGCACGTTGCGCGACGGATGGAGCGCCGTCAATTCAGAAGCGACATCCGCCACGAGAGCCCCATCGGCGCCGGCCGCCGGCAGCGCGTTGGCGACCGGCAGGAAGCACGAGCCGCCGATCACCAAAATTCTCAGTGAGTCGTCATCATAGTTATTCTGCATAGACACACCTGTCAGGCAGTCGCTTTGGCCGCCCGGCTTAATGAAGAGCGCGTTACCATCTTTCTTTCACTCCCAACAGAACTAGGAGCGCCGGTGATCGGGATCGAAGACTCATCAGCAGCAGCCACGAGACGAGTCCGCCGGCGATTGCCCAGCGGAACAGGGTCGAGGCCCGGGAAGGCCTTTGCTTCGCGACCAAGATTCGGCCGGTCCGGAACACGCCTCGGTGCCAGGCGCCTTTGGCCGAGAGCAGCGCCTTCCCGAGCAGCATGGCTCCGTCCCCGGAGTGGGCGGGCAGCCGTTCGAACCGGGGCATCTGCTGGAGGCTGACGCCGCCGAAACCGCGGGTGACGCCGTTGTCGTAATCGCGGCGGAATTGTAGCCACAATTGCCGTGGGTCCCAAGGCGTGGCCGAACGAAAGCCGTCGATCTCCGACCCATCGATCCGCCGTGCCAAGGCCCCCTTGCCGCTCTGCTTCCGCTTGTACCAGTCGGATAGCACCCGCGCGGAGAAGACCTCGCGCAGCGGCTCGTATTCCGGTGCTTCATTGACGCGGCGGATCAGGCGGGGCCGAATTAGCTCGCGGGTCAAACGCAGGAACTCCTCCCATTCGGTGGGGGAGATCTCCAACGGCCCATGCGAGTCTCCCGCCTCGACGTGGAAGAGCTTTTGTTCGAAAACGACGTCCAGGATAACGCCTTCGATCAAAACGCCGGCGTCCGATTCGCGCGCGAACACGCGGCTGGTGGCGGATGAGATCTCGACACGGCCGGTGCTGCCCCAACGGAGCGAAGCCTCAGCAGATAGTCCATGGCGCCGCACGACGGCACGAGCTAGGGCACGTTCCGCCCCGGCAAACGGCTCTTGGCGCATCAGTCTGCCTGCATCGCGCTTGAGCTGAAAATCGGCTTCCAACATGATGCGGCCCACGTCGGTCCGGCCGAGCGTGGGGGGGATGATCCGGTCCGGCTCAGCCGGATGGAGGTTGACCCACAAGTCCCGGTCCGGAAGCGCGAGAAAGATAAAGAAGGAACTGGTGACCAGGCGCAAGGCCTGGGGAAAGCTCAACTTAAGGCCCCCCGCGGACTGGATCGCTTGCAGGCCGCAGGCAAACGTTCGGGCGCTCCATTGGCCCGGCCGGGTGAACGAGTCTTCCGAGAGGTAGGTCCAGCGAAGCGAGCGGAAGTCGATGCCGCCGGGATCGGCGGGCGCGCGCGCGGCCGCAAGCGGCTGAAAATCGGCCGGCGCGAGAGAATCCTGGAACCGGTTTTGCCATCCCGACTGCCAGTCGAAGGGTGTGGAATGCGCGGGGATTCCACGTGCACCACCGGGCGCCGAGTCCGAGACATGGACAGAGTAGTCTCCGTCGTCCGCGGCAGCGGGCGGTCGGGAGGACTGCGAAGGCTGGGGATCGACCGCGTGGGGCGAGGCGATGATATTGTTGCGGTCGAAAATCTGCTGCAGCTCCTGGTTGATCTGATCGATACGGGACGACTGTTGGAGGCGCTCTTCCCCTAGCGGTACGTCATCGGCTGGAGCTTTCCCGAAAGTCCCAGCCATGTCGCCGATCAATTTGCCGAGGTCACCGACTGGATCTGCGGAGATTTCCTTCTGGAGGTCGTGGCGCTCCTGGAAGAGCTGTTGGACCTTTGTGGAATCGTCGATCGAGACGTTAGGGCCGAGATTGCGGGCCCAATCGGGGATGCCGCTATCGGGATTGTATTGAGGCGGTCCGATCGAGGACGGCGGATCCGAAGGGGGGACGTAGGGTGTGTAGTTCCCGCGCGCCGGCTGATTGCCGGTGTCCGGCCCGAAGAAATCGCCGATCGGATTGCTGAAAATGTTAGGGGATGAGATCGCGGGACCGGTCGCTCTACCGCCAGAGAACGAACTGGGAGTGGGTCCGCCGGAGAAGCCACCGGAATCGCCCAGTCCCGGCAAGGGCTCGTCACCGGTCGGATAAGGTCCCGTATCTCCGTAGGTCGAATAGCCGGGGTCGCCCACATAGCCGCCGCCATCGTCCTGGGCGTCGGTGCAGACTGCCAGCGTCAGGATCGCGAGAAAGGCGGCAACGTAACAGAACGGCCGGCGCGAATCGAATCGCGAAAGATACACGGTGAGCTCCCGCGGGCGTTCCCCGCCCGCGCCTCAAAAGACGGAGCAGTTCACGCGAATCTTTCACTTGACCGGATCCTACCAGTAGAGATCTGCCCGGCGAACCCGCGGGGAGACAATCCTAGCAATCGCCCCGTAAATGAAGCCCGCCACAAGCCCAGAGGTCATCGACAGGGCGAGGGTCGGTCCGCTTTCATAGTTGCTGGCTTGCATAACCAGGACGAAAAGGACCCATCCCCAGACCCCGCGGCTCGGCTTCATGACCGCCAGCGCCCCCAGCATACACATCAACGCTCCTCCTCCGCCAATCAAAGGCGAGGTGTTGTGCAGTTGCCAGGAGACGAGCAGATAAATCAAGCCGGAAGAGATCGCACCCAGCGAATAGAGGCGGATGAAGCCCACAGGATTGACACATCCCCGCGCGATTCGGACGAGGACCCACAACGCGACCACATTCCACAACAAATACCACGGCAGCTGATGAATGAACGAGTACGCCAACAGATGAATCCACCACGGCCCCTCCGCGTACGGATGCCATCCAAGCGCATAGTTTTTCAAGACCGCCTCGATCGAATTGGATGCGGCTATGGCGGCAGCCAGCCAACTCAGCCCGATGACAAACGCGATGATAGCGATCATCCGCCGGGAATCCCTGCTACCCACGGTCGTCAAGTCCCAGTCAGAAATCATGTCTATCTCCTTCGCACGAGCACCGCATTGACCCCCGCCGCATCCTAGCACGGAGCCGATCGGCCGCTTAATTCGATTTATGCCTGGACCCGCGGCTCTTACGCCTGGACCGGCGGTTCGAGTGGGCAGCGCCGGCCCGCCGCGAGCCGGGGATCCCATTCGGCGGACGATCTCCATGGCTATCGCGCCCGCTCGCTTGAGACGCGTCCGGTTCTGCCGTGAAACTCGGCGCGGCCACGGCTCCGCCCTCCGAACTTCGCTCTTCGGCGGACTGCGCGGCATCCTTCGACGAGGGGTGGTTATCGGCAGGCGGAGCGTGAACGGGCGCGGCGGCGCGGTGCTTTTGCCGAGCGATCCGGACACCGGACGAGATCAGCGCTGGAATGCCCGCTAGCGTCATTGTAGTCCCGACCAGGACGAGCAGAGCTGCCGTGATTATGGCACTGTCCAGAGGTACGCCATCCCTCAGGCTATGCTTCAGGAAATCGCGTGTTGCCCAAACGCCCGCAAGGCAGGACAAACCAAGTCCAATCGACTGAGGCTTTCGCAGAATGGCCACAATCGCCCTACGCAAGTACGGCAATGACAGCGCACCGCACGCGCGCCGGCCAATCTCACGCCACAGGCTGCGGAACTCCGGCGGGGAACCGGGGCGATCCGAAGCCCCGTCGCTGGAAGGCGCCTCGCCGGTTGTAGACCACATCACCGGTTCAGCCGGCGTCCCAGCGCTGGCCGACTCGGATTCTTCCTGCGTCAGGGAGTCCCGAGCCTCCGCCCCGGAGTCGCACAGCACAGCATCAGCGGGCGTCGGAAGAGGATCTGCAACGCCCTCGAAACTGCCGGCGGCGGAAACGCCGACCGACACATTTGTGGAATCTAGCATCTGGTTCATACAGTTCTCCGTCCATGCCGTTTGGGATCCGGACGAGTCCGGCGCGGACATGCGCCCGCCTCGCCTCCCACGGAAGGCGGTCGCAAGGTCGCCGGGACGCGAATGAGACAACCGCGGAGGCAACTTACGGTCTATCGAGCTTGTTGCCTCATAATGTGGCTACCCACGAGTGGGCTCGCACCGGCCTACTGCGAGACAGGAGCGGCGGTTCTCCCGACTTTTCCACGAACCGTCACTGTGACCGGGCTATAGATGAAGAGCGTGACCCCCGTGAGCAGGTTGTTCACGAAGGTGTGTCTGGTCACGACGGTCAATTCCGTCAACTGCTCACCGGGACGGACGTATTTCGCAAGCACCGGCTTCAGATCTGGTTGGCTACCCTGCACCAGACCGCCGAGGAAGTGACGAGCGGTCAGATCCTCTTCAAATGGAACCTGAGTTCCGAAGTTACCTGCGGCTTCGGGAATATAGGTCACTTCCGTCCGCCATAGTCCGCCTACCAGAAGCACCACCACGAGTGCGATCAGGCTAGCGATCCCAAAACAACCTTTGACCGAGTCATCCATACAGCGATCTCCTTTCGTTTCCGTCCAGCATCGCGAAGCGATCCGTCATCCCATCCCGCAGACGGCGATGGAAACCGCTCCCGGCTGATATTCAATGCTCAAGCGAGCTTGTTCATTTCATCTCCCGCCGGCGGCAGCAGCGCACGCCGCCGCGCCTTCCAGGAGCCATAACAGAGGGGCCTCGACACCGGCCGGCCGGAATGGCGTGAGATCACGCGGATCCGGAATGCGGCCGGTCGCCGTACAGGCGAAATATCGGACATTCGAAAACTTCTGCTCCAGCAGGCGGACGCTGTTTTCTGCCCCAAGCCGGCAAAGAGCGTCGCGGCAGCGGCGGTTCAAGGTATCCGGGCTCTCGTGGTCCAGTCCCATCAGGCCTACGAGGAACGGATACGCCGCGACCGGGAGCGCGTCGGCCTTGGTCAGCACAACTGCCAGGGGCACGTTGCAGCGCTGTTGGCCTCCAGGCAGCATCTGCTCGACGGCGTGAACGAGGTTGCCCGCGATCGTGTGTAACGGCGCATTGGACCGCTCGAGCCGGGACTCCGCGGCGAGGGCGTGTTCTTCGAGGCCCGGTAACGAAAACGGATCGGCGAGCAGCAGCGCGCCGCGCAACCCCTCGATGGCCTGGAGGTTCGCAAATTGTCGCATGCTCTGGAAATACTCGCCGGGCTTGTCGAACAGGTAGACTAGCGCCTGAAAGCGATTGGGAATTCGCACCGCAAGACCCAACGCCGCGGTGGAGGCGGCGGCGGTCTTGGAAAGCACCTGGCCGCGGTCCATGAGGTACAACTGCGCGTCAAGATCGCGCTGCTGCGCTGCGGAATCCAGCCGGGCGATCGACTGCGGCCGGCTGCCGATGATGTCCACGATTCGCCTGACGGATTGCGCCAGGAACATGGTCTTACCTGCGTTCGGTCCGCCCATCAGAAAGATCGGCCACTCTTGCAGTTCCCCTAGCGAGGAATGAACCAGGGGACGGCGGCACTTCCGGCAGAGGCGGCCGAGGCGGTTGCGGCCGAACAGGGTCGGAAGCTTTACATCCTCGCTCTTGACACCCCGGTCGGTGTGGCGGCAGGTGTGGTGAAGAATTCCGAAGCGATTAGGCTTCAGATCGGCATACTCGTTCCCGCAACTGCAGACGTGAATCGGCAGACCGCTATGGCGGCAGTCGTCGTAAGGGCATCGATACTTGATGTTGTGGTAGAGCAGCCAAACGGAGTGGCACAGGCGCAGCGGAATGAACAGCAGCGCGGACGCGAGCGTCAACAGCAGGAGCACCGCGAGCCAGGTACCGAGCACGACAAGCGCGAGAACCCCGAGCACGGGACCCGCTGCCAACATCAACAAGTAACCCGCCAATGCGGCGATGTACGTCGTGGCGAAGTACACGAAGACGAAATAGATCGCGGCGAAGACGAGCATCACGGCCGTAATGAACAGAAAGGCCATGGAAGCGACCGCGAGGTTATGGCTTAGCTCATATTCCGCGCGCCCGGAGTTGAAGCCTACATAGAGCGGGACCGCGACGCCCGCGGCAATAACAAGCCAGCGGATGATCCGTTCTCCTGTGCCTTCGGTACACCAGCCTTTTACCTGGCGCAAACCGTACCAGAAGCTCCGGTTCAGCCGTGCCAGAACCGAGCCATAATCGCGGAAGGCGCGCTCGTGAAGGTATAGTCGGGCACCTTGCATGATGCACCGCCATCAGACCCGCACCGCGGCCGCGACAGGACGCGGCCGGGACGAGCCTTCCGCGTAACCGAGCAGCCACAGCAGAGGCTGCTCCACGCCGGTTGGCTGGAAGGGCGATGTGTCGCGGAGATTGGGCATTCGGCCCATGGCGGAACACGCGAAGTAGCGGATGTTCTTGAATTTCTGTTCCAGCAGGCGGACGCTGGCGTCAGCCCCTAGGCGATTCATCGCTTCGCGGCAGCGCTGGTTGAACGCCTGGGGATCGGCATGATCCGTCGCGGCCAGGCCGTTCAGAAAGGGATAAGCGCCGGTGGGCAGGGCATCAGCCTTGCTGAGCACGACCGCCACCGGCACGGTGCAGGGGGCGTATTGGCTACCGGGGAGCATCTGTTCGATGGCATGAATCAGGTTTCCAGCGATGGCGTGAAACGGGGCCTTCGACGGCTGCAGTTGCCCGCTCATTTGGCTGGCATAGTCATCCAGCGCGGGGAGCGAAAACGGATCGACCAGGAGAAGAATGCCCTTGAGGTTCTGGATCGCCTGCATCCGGCCGAAGTCGCGCATCCTTTCGAAATACTCGCCCGGCTTATCGAACAGGTACACGAGAGCTCGCAAGCCGTTGGGGACTCGGACTGCCAGCCCGTACGCGGTCATCAACTCCGCGGTCTTCGGCAGCCGCTGTCCACTATCGAGGAGTTGCAACTGCCGCTCATGTTCCCTTTGTTGCTGCGGGGAGTCCAACTCGGCAACCGAGCCTTTGGTGGCCGTCAGCGCTCCGCATAACCGGCGGATAGCCTGGGCCAGATACACGGACTTACCGACATTCGGCCCGCCCATGATAAAGATGGGCCACTCCCGCAGTTGTCCGGCCGACGAGTGCAAGAGAGGACGATGGCAGCCGCCGCACAGCCGGGCCAGCTTGTTGCGGCCCAGGATATCGAGAGTGGGGAGTTTCACATCACCATCCTCGTGGCGGCACACATGATGGAAGATGCCGTAGAAGGAGGGCTGCAGATCGGCGTATTCGTGGCCGCAGGAACAAACGTGAATCGGCATTACGCCCTTGCGTGGATCGTCGTCATATGGGCACTTGTAGGTGATGCGATACTTCACCAACCAGATCCAGTGCGCCAGGCGCATGGGAAGGAAGACTAGCAGCGACAAAAGGGTGAGCAGGCACAGGGCGGCGAGGTAGGGCAGAAATACGGCCATCGCGACGATTGCCAGGGCGGCCGCCAGGAGCACCATGACGCCCATCGCCGATATGGCCGACAGAACCTTGGTGGCAAAGTGGACCGGTGCCTTCCAGCTCCAGAGCAGGACGATGGCATAGATGAAGATGAACGCCAAGGGAATGAGCGTCTGGCCCGAAAAGCTGCGGCCGTGGACCGACTCGTACCGCAGGTACAGTACGCACATCCAGACCGTGCTGGCGACCACGCCGATGCGCAGGAGCACGTCCCAGACGCGGGCGCCGACGCCGTCGTAGAACCAATGCCAGGAGCGACGGCCGCCGCCCAGGAAGCTGCCCAGCAGGGCGCGTAGGCGGCCGAAGAAATCGCGATACGCGCGCTCGAATACGTACATGCGCCGTCTAGCCATCGTGTCCTCCCGACCGTATGAGATCAGCGCAGTGCGTCATCTTTCACTCGCCTTCAGGGCAAACCGTCTCTATTTCTTCTCGGGAGCCGAATCGCCCCACAGCTTGCTGATCATGTGTTTGGCTTTCCCGATCACGCCGGCAGTGGCAGCGGCGGCATCCCCGGTCTTTGGTGGCGGAACAGGGGCCGGGTGCGGGGCCGCGGGAACGGAGAAGCCGGCGGCCTCACACAGGCGCTGCAGCCGGTCCTTGTAAGCCGGAGTCTCCCGATGAAAACGGTTCTTCAGGTGCGCTTCGAAAAGGCGCCGCGAATCGCGGTCGAACTTCCGTAGGATGGCGGTGGTAAGCGCCATCCACGGCTTGGACTTGTCGCCATCGAGAGCGCCTGCAGCGAACGCCATGGCTGCTTGAACGCAGGTCACCTCGTCGCGCTTGCGCAGCAATTGGTGGACGATTTCTGCCACCGTCTCCGGCCCGGATTCGCCGCCGAGTTCGAGCATCTTCAGGAGCGCGGCGGCCTGTGCGGGCGTGGCGACTCCGGTCTCGGCAATCCTGTCGAGGCAGGTGTCGCGAAGCTTTCGGCCGTCCTCGGGCGCGAGTTGGCGGGCCTCCTTCCAAGGCGGCCTGGCGGACGAGAAGCTCTCCACGGACCACGTGTCCTTCTCGGACTCCTGGTCCAACCGGCCGAGGAATTCCATGGCCTCGAGGCGAGCGCGCGCCCGGTCGGAAATCCCTTGCGGCGGCGGCAGCAGCAGTTTTTTCCAGCTATGCTCCAGTGGGGCGAACGGAAGCCAGTGCACCACCGCGTCGAAAAGCGCCAGAAAGCCATCGCCGGATGCCGGTGGGTGAAGCAGCTCTTCCGCGACTTCGCCGGGAATATCGCCGGCGCGCACCTTGGCGGCAATTGCCGAGCGCGCCTCGTTTAAGAGTTTCTCGTTTTGACAGAAGATCTTCTCCCGCCACGCGCGGCAGGCAGACTCACCAGACGCGGAAACGTCCGTCACGAATTCGCGAGTGAGCGTTTTGTGCCCGCCCTTGGCTGCGAGCTGACGGCGGCACTCCGTCTTCTGCTGCGGCGCCAGCTCGTCGATGGCTTCGCGGTACTGGGCAAAAAGCTCATCGGCCAGCTCGGGTGACCGTGCGGCCTCGGCGATGCGGCCGGCGGCGACGCCGCGCGGCGGCTCCAGGCTCATAAGCCTCTGGGCGATGAGTTGGGCGACGCGTCCGGGATCGGTACCGGCCGACGCGGCGGCCAGCGACTCCAGAGCGAGGATGAGCTCCTCGCCCTTGGGATTCGTAGCGTCCAGAATCTGGAGGCGCAATTCGATGGCGGCATCGGGCGCCTGCGCCGGCGGCACCAGATTCGCTAATTTGCGCAGAAACGGGACGCGGCCCTCGGGCGCCAACCCGGCCAGATGATCGCGGACGGATTTTTCGCCGGCGGCTTTCCAGACTTGCGCAGTGCGGCCGGCGTCTTGCGCCACCTCGAACAGGGCGAGAAGAGCGGGAGCGTCGGGAGCTGCCAAACGCAGACCGTCGAGACGAAGATCGACCATAGCGGTCCGGTCCGCGTCGCTCTTGGAAGCGGGCTGGAAGGGTGTGCGCAGCGCCTCGGCGAGAACTTCGTCCCGGACACTCCCGCAGGCTAGGAGCAGGGCAGTCGCGATGGCTCCGCGCCCCTGGCTGAACGCCGCGATCGCCTCCTCCCGTAAGCTCAGCTGAAAGGTGGTCTGGGGAGCCTTCGCCGTGAGCGGCTCCAGATCCGCGAGTAGCGCCTTCAGTTCCGTGGCTTTCCCGGCGCGGATCAGGGATTCGACCGCGGGGAGTACGATTTCGAGCGCTGTCCGCGCCTGCTCGGGCTGCTGGGCGACGGCTTTGAGCGCGCGCACAGGCTCCTCCAAGCGGTCGGGCTGCGCCGTCTTGATACCCACGACGGAGACGAGCTCGTCCCAGGCGGTACGGTCCAATCCGCAGGCGAGATCCTGTAGCAGCCGGTGATGCTGCTCGAGGCGCGCGATTCCGGCGTCGTCCAGCGCGCATTTGGCGGCAAACTCGGCGTAGGCGCCAACCGTGCCGGCGGGACTGCACTTGTTCTCGACGAAGTTGAATATGGCGTATGTCTTTTCGTACTCGTTCGGCCAGATCTCGAGGGGGCGCCCGTCTCTCGCACAGAGCACCATCAGGTGATAGGGCGACGTCGGCTCCGGGCCCGCTCCCTGCGGGCCCGGCCAGCGGCGATCGTGCTCGATGGTGCAAAAACTCGTGCGTGACCGGGCCATGGGCGGCAACAGCATCAGCAGCGCCTCGACGAGCGCAGCAGACTTGCGCCAGTCGTCGAGGCAGATCACGACTGGCTGACGTGAAAGCGGGGCCCGCCCGATGGCGTGCAGCATGGCGGGAAGACAGGCGCGATACGGTTCTTTGCGGAGCATCTGGAGGTCGGGTTTGCCGCGACCCTCCAACAGATCCGGAATCGGATCGAGCTCGGTGCGATCGGTCTTGTCATTTTCCAGAATCAGGTTGGATCGGGACAGCGCCAGGGGGTTGGAGGCATGAGAAACGAGGCCATCGGGCGGGAACACGAGGGCATGGGCGAAGAAGTTCCCGGGCCGTTGATCGTGCGTGAATCCGAGATAGCGGACCCGCATGAGCGCAAAACGATCCGGGCCGAGCTCGGCGTAGCTCCAGACATGAGGAAACTCGCGCAGCACGTCTTCCGGAACTTCGTCGAGCGACTCGGTATGGATGCGCCAGTCCTCTTCGCGCTTCTGCGCCGCCTTGGGGGCGTTCTCGTACACCGAGGTGCGGAAGTGCAGGGCGAAGCTGCCGAGTTGTTCGCGTTCGGCGGCGCTGATTCCGGGCGAACAGGCCTTCACCTGATAGCCCTTGAGGTTGGGGTCGAGGCCTTTGCCTCGCGCGAGATCCGTAAAGATGAATTGATCAACCGGCATGATTGCTCCTTATGCGCCCGCGGCATCCGCGCCGAGTTTGGGCCAGCCTTCCCTGGCGTCGAGGAATGCCAGAAAGAGAACCTGTTCCGAAACAGCTTCCCGTCCCGCGATCTTGCGGGCGCGCTCGGTGAGATCCTCCAGACATTTCCGAATCGTTTTGCGATCGACTTGCACACCCAGGAATTTGTGAGTCTCGATGAGGCGCTCTGTGATCCGGGCGATTTCAGTCTGGCGGCCGTGCATGACGGTGCGGCCGATCAGCGGATGATTGAGAAACGCTTCGAGGATGACCGCCTCGAGTTCCCAAACCGTCAGGCAAGCGTGGGCCTCATATTCTATGATCCCTAAGAGGACAGCCGCGCCAGAGGTCATCGACATATTGATGACCACAATCTCGGCTAACGCTTGTTCGATGTAGTGTTCCGCCTCCGCACGGATCTTGTAGAAAGATTCAAAATCGGTCTGCCATACATCTCCGGGGAGTAGACTTCCAGGATCGTTCGGCTTGAGCTTAGGGATCTTTCTCTCCTTCCCGCTGTATGAGTCACCCACGGATTCTCGGGGCTGCAGAGCAGAGAAACCCAAATCGAGCAACTCAGGCACCCCCAGTGGCCAAGGAGCCGGAAGTCGTAAAGCCATGGCGAGCCGGAATCGCTCAATCGCCAAGTTTGCGACGTCGCGGAGCAGCGTGCGAAGGGAACTGTCGGCCCCCCGCACGGCCTTAAACCTAAGAAGGCGCGATGGCTCTTTTGGAACATCGGCGGTTGCGGGGTGATCGTCGCTGGGCAGATGGTCTCCCCGCCTGGCGATCTCCGGTGAAGGTTCAGGACTGAACAGCTGTGTCGCGAGTGGATCCGCCCGTAGGTGTGATGTGCTATCGGGAGTGAGCGGGCCTGGCGCAGGTGAATCCGACGGGAGTGATGTCGTGTCGATCTCATTTGGAGGCTCGAGAATAGGCCGATTCATCGCGGGTGAATCCTGCGGCTGGAGTAATGGCAAGTATTTCGCTTTTTGCGCCTCGAGTGTGCGCTCAGTGGGCAGGGGCAATGTCTCGGCGTGCAGGCGGCGTGAGATATATTGCGCTATCTCACCCATCCACTGGAAAGGCGTCGCCTGTCTAGGCGCTTCGTGTATGGCGGTCTGCAGGTGCGTCCAAGCCCGGAGTGCTTGTGGAGTAAATGTGCTCTGAACCAGATACCCCTGAGAATCCCACGCCAATGTAGCGAGACAACGATCCGGATTGCCGTAAAGACGGTAAGCGAACCATGCAATATCTGGCAGATCCTGGTGGTAGTAGCGATGGTGACTGCACTTCCGCATGTATTCCAAAGCCTTGCCGAGGGTCGCCCCCACAGCAATCTGGAAGAAATCCCTTGCCGCATGCAGGCCCTGGAGAACAGGCACCTCGCACATTGGGGCCACGACGCCCGAGGCTCCCCTTTTCAGAAACTCGAGCGCAAGACTGCGGATCGCCCCCGAGTCCCACGACCACCTTTGTTCCCCGGCATGACAGGAGTTGAGTAATAGGAAAGGCGATCCGGGGAGTTGGTCCGGAAGCTGTGCCAATCCGATCGGGCGGTCGCTCAAGTGGATACGCCCCACATTATCGTTATTTCCCAACTCACCATGCGCGAGAATATAGATGAGACCGCAACTATCATGCTCAAGAGCATTGAGCAGTCTCCTACCCGTCGAATTCAGCGGATTGCAGGCGTCGATCTCATAGTAGGGATCAAGAATCTTTTTCACCTCTTCGATATGAGCCTCGGCTTTTCGGGCTGTATCCGGCGGAGTATCGATGCAATTGAGCAACAGAGCCCGTGCGGCGCCACTTCTGAATAGAACCCGTGGCGGCTCATCCACATCGAGGCCAACATGCTTCCGGAGACCCAACGGGTTGCGATCGGGATCAAACGGATCCAGCGTCAACTCCAGCGGAAGGTGTGCGGAATATCCATCTACGTGCAGCCGTACCGACTGGGCGAACAGGCAGTGTTCAACGATCGAGCAAACGCCGAGGATCAGGTTTCCGAACATTCTCGAATGATGCTCGATATCAATGGCTGTCCCTGACCGATCCAGTTCCTCGCCCTCTGGCTGGCCGTACCGGTTCCATCCGCGAGCGGCGTACCGAACATGAAGTTTGACGTCGTCTTCAAACTCATCGAACTGTGCGGCGATGACAGCATCGTCGCAACGATTGGTGAAGTGAGCGCCGTTTCCGATTACCCGGAAGCATCCGCGCCCCGAATGGTCTATACCGCGTGTGATTTGAAATTCGGCAGCCACTGAATCATCCTGTACATGAAATTTGGGCCTATCGAGACGGGATCACACCCAACTCCGCCAACAGCCAGAGCAGCGGGTCTTCGACCCGCATCGGGGACACATAGTTAAACCGGCGGGTGCGCGAATCGGATGCGCAACCCGTCGCCGACGCGCCGAAGAACGCGTGGCGCGCGAAACGCTGTGTGACGTTGTTATATACCTGGGGGCTCCAGCGGCGCACATACTCGCCGAACATGCCCACCATGTCTTCATGAGCTTCCCGGTCAAAGTAGCCGCGGTGCCGGTGATCGCTGTGCCACAATCGGTTGCCGTCGATCAGTTCGGACAACACATCGCATTTGGTCAGAACAACCGCCACGGGAATGCCAAGGGGCGCGTTATCCGCCACTACTTTGCCGTTCACCAACTCCTGGTAGACGCGCGTAAGGACCGCGTGCGGATCCGCCATGGCATCCGCATCGGGTTTGCGAACGCTGTCAGGCAGCGCCTGACGGACGGCGTCCACCTGGAGAGGGTCGATGAGCAGCACCGCTCCGGAGGCGAAGCGGAGGTACTCGACCATCTCGCGGACCTTTTCCGGCTTGTCGAAGTTCTCGCCCGCAGTGTCATAAAGCGCGAGCGTCACCGAACGCCAGCCTTCTTCGCCCCACAGGCTGCCGTTGAAACGCAGGTCGTAGATAAGCGGCGGCGGCGTTCCCGGAGTCATGGGCAACTCGAGCCGGTTGCGGAACAGAGGATTGTAGAACTCGTTCAGATACCGTTCGTTGGTGTCCTCGCTGGTGGGAATGAGCGCAGCCTGCAGGTCGGAGCCCACCTGTTTGCTCAGGCGGTCGACGAGAGCGGCTACGTAGTGGCTTTTACCGACGAACTTGGCGCCGATCAGCCCGATGATTAGGCTGGCCTGACCACCTGCCGTGAAAGGAAGCTGTTTCTTGCACTTGGGGCAGATCTTCTTCGTCAGCTTCTTGCCTTTGTCGTCCACTGGGGGTTGGGGGGGCCGACCGCGCATGCGATCGAACAGCGTGTACTCTCCGGGCCGTGGATCGCCGCCATCGTATCCGGCAAACAATATCTGGCCGGTCGGGAATTCGGAAAAGCACTGCGGGCAAATAACCTTGGAGGGCACACCCGGCTTGTAGCGGCGCTCGATGGGCTGGAGTTTGGGGACCTGCAAAATGCCCTTATCCGAAATCTGTATGCAGACGTTGGGGTGCACGATTTTGGTCGTGAAGCGCTGTGCAGTGTTGAGGGGAAAGGCCTTGGCGTAAAATCTCGCCCAGCGGCGGCGTTGCACCGGTTCGAGGTCCACCTCGGCTTCATGCGCGCCGGCGATCGGCCCGGGCGCCGGCGCCCAACGAAAAAGCTCGATGCCATCGTCGATCGAATTGGGAATATCGTCCACGTCGGCGAGGAGCGAAAACCCGGCAAAGTTGGGAGCGGCCTCGTCGACTCGCCAGGAGAGAAGCATCGACCGGCCGGCCGCCTCCGGTTTTGCGGAAAGCTGGTAATGCATGGTTGTCCACGTTTTGTGCCACTCGATGGACAAGCGGCAACCGGGATCGGATCCGGAGGAGAAGAACTGAGCAGGGGCGCCGGCCGGCTGCGCATAGACAGCGTAGTAATAATGACCGCCAGTCCCGAGGCGGTCGAGGAGCTTTCCGCCGGCGGCATCGTAATCGGATTTCATGCACGGGAAGACGACCGCGTTGGGATCGTCCGGCCCGTCCGGCTCGTGGTCCAGACGGCGGGCGACGCGGACCAACGTGCAGCCATCGGGCCATCGCCAGCGCAACACGACGCCTTCGGGCGCCGGCTGCGGGGACAGGTGAGTCACGTCCGGAGCGACGACGCACAGGGAGGTGCCGCCGACCACGGCGTGCTCCCCCGCGACGGTAAAGACAGCGTAATACGGCTTTTCCAGGACCGGATTGGCATCGGTGGCCGACCCGCTTTCGGAAGCGACGATCCGCTCGCCCAACGCGTTCAGCTCCTTCGCATTCAACCGGCGGCCGGCGGGCAGGCCGTGCGGGCGCACCGAGCGGAGTACGACCGCCTGCCCGCAGGCCGGTGGATCCCAAGTGCACACGACTTCGGCGGCGTGAGGCTTGGCGGAAAATCGGGTCACCGCATCGGGCAGCATCACGGGCACGGCGGCGATACGCATTCCGGGCGAGAAGATTTCCTCGCCTCCTGCGGGCCGGTAGCCACAGCAAACGAGATAGTGGTATTGCCCGCCATTCCGCAGCCCGGTGTCCTTGGCGTTGCCTTCGCCAGTCAGCGGCACCAGCGTACCCTCGGTGCGATCGCGAGGAGGCTGAAGGCTACGGCGGATGATGACGCTACTGGCGCCGGACGGCGTGGTCCACGCCAACTCGACGGTACCGTCACCGGTATTCGCCTTGAGACCGCTGATCTCCGTTAGGATATCGACAGCCGGAGCGGCCGTTCCTGCGCGGCTGGACAGGCCGCCCGCCTGGGTGAAAACGGCGTAGGTATAGCGGTGGCCTGAGGCGACGGACTCGTCGAGACAGCGCGTCTGAGAGGTAGTCGTCACTAGCACACCTTCGTCCTGCCGTGCGGCCGGGGCCTCCCCCTCGCGCCGCACCACCACGTATTCCGGACCGGCCACTCCAGCCGCGGGCGGCCACTCCAGCTGCACCACATCCTTGTCGGCCTCGCGTTTGTAGGAAGCATGGAGGCTTCTCACGGCGGCAGGAGGCTGCGGGATCGTTACCTGCACATCGACGCCACGGCCGCAACGTCCCTGCCCAAAGTCAGAGACGATCCGGTAGAAGTAGGTCACTCCCTCGGCGACGTTGGTGTCGGCAAACCTTTCGAACGCGCCCTGGTAGACGCGGACGGTAGCGGGACTATCGGGCGCCGGGCCGTCCGGACCGAAGCGAAGCTCGGGCGCGGACCCCTCCCGGCGGAAGATTTGCACCGAGGGCGCGCCGGCCGCGTTCCATTGCAAGAGCACCTCCGCGTGCTTCCATGCAGCCCGGGCCTTGGTTACTTCGCCAATGGAGACCGCGGTGATTTCGACGAACTGATCGCTACTCTCTCCCTGATTTCGGGAATGGAAACGATAGGTGTAGGAGACCCCCGGCGCCACGCCCGGATCCTCGAAAGATTCGCCGGCGGTTTCAAATTCGTCCTCTCGGCCGTCGGGCGATAGCCGTACGATCAGCACACCCTCGCAGTTCTGCGCGGGTCTCGTCCAGCTGAGGGAAATCCGCCCGATCCCACTCACCGCCTGGAGATTTTCCACGAAGGAGAACTTGAGCAGTTGGCCGCCGATTTCGAGGTTGCGCTCCTTCAGGTAGCGGTCGACGAACTGGCTTGCCAGGGCGTTGTCGACATGGAATAACTGAATGGCCGACGCTACGAATTGTTGCGCCACCGCGCTGGTCAGCACGCGCACACCCCCGAGCCGCCGCAGGCCGAGATCGCCATCCGTCGCCGCGCCGAAGGCCTTGTATACGACTTCCAGCAGCGCCGAGCGATTGGTCATCAGCTCCGTCGTATCCTTGAACCAGGCTTCGGCCTTGACGATCAGGGTGCGATCGGTCTGCGATCGGTTCTTCATGATCTGGTAGCGCGGAGACTCCTCCGCGATCTTCGCGCGGATCGCCGCCTCGTCGTCGCACACCGGCAACCCAATCGAGCGAAACATCTGCGCGACCTCGGCGGCCGTACGCACGCCCGGAGCAGCCGTTTGTTGAGGGCCCGCCATAAAACCTCCGCGCCTCCAAAGATGCCTTTCCGCCGCAGTCTTTCACACGGCGGATCCCGGTTCAACTGACCTTGGACCGATCGACTTCGAACTCCACCTGGGTGTCGGTGGCCAGATCGAGCGCCGAACCGCGCACGATGCCATTGTTGTCGTACCCAATCTTGACCTTGACCTTCTGACCCTTCGGCCGGCCAGCGGGCAATCCACGGATGGTGACGGCCATGAGATGCTCGCACTGGGTCAGGTCCGCCGACTCGCCGCGGTATAACGCCACGTCGATCTCCGTCATGCCGTCCGCCGATGTGCGGAATTCTTTTTCCTTCATATCGCCATATTGCGAGCCAGCCGGCAGAACAACGGAATTAAAACTGGCGAAACCGCCCTGGCCATCCGGACGGAGAACTTCGACGCCGATGGAGTAGGCCGAAATATCGGTGATGCCCTTGGGATTCAACGTCACCTGCTTGGTTTCGACCTTGCCGTCGTCCTGCCGCACCGGCACGGGGATAGAGGCGCCCGTGAGCAGATGGGCCCAATAGGCCGCGCCGCGGGTGACCAGCAATTCGGGATTCCGGTGCACCAGCGGAGGACGGCCCATGACGCCCTCGATCATTGTGCGGACCATCGGCATCCGGCTGGAGCCACCGGTCAGCATCACCTCGATTCGATCTTTGGGGATGTGGTGCTGCGTCTCGGCGTCGCGGACGACTCTCTCGAGAAACAGTTGCGTTTGGACGAGGAGGTCGCGCGACCGGGTCTCGAACTCGGCCTTCGTCACCTCTACCTGCTTATCCGGCACCTCGACCAGGACGGGGACCGACTCGACACGGCTGAGGTGCCGCTTGGCCTTCTCGCAGATGTCCAGCAGAACGGCTTCTTTCTTGGCGTCCGTCCACATGTCTACCTGATACGTGGAACGGGCTTTCTCGTTGACGATGTCGGCCAGGACGCGATCCCAGTCCAAGCCGCCCAGGTGGCAATCGCCGTCCTTGCAGAGGACATCGACATCGAGCGGAAGCGAGTTGCCGGGATCCTTGGCAGTCGCTGCGTGGATCAGAGTGACGTCGAAAGTACCGCCACCGAGATCGTAGACAAGGAGGTAACGGTCGATAATCTCGGCCACCTTATCGACGGAGAAGGCGAGAGCCGCAGCGATGGGCTCGGAAAGCAGGTAAAGCACATTCAAACCCGCTATCTGACCAGCCTCCATGGTCGCGGCGCGTTCGTTGTCGCCGAAATAGGCCGGGACCGTAATGACCACGTCCTTGACCTCTTCGCCGAGGTAGGTCTGGGCGTCGCGGACCAGAGCCTTCAAGATTTCGGCGGAGACCTGTGGCGGCGTGTATTCGACGCCATCGATCGCCGCCGTTTTGAAGTCGGTGCCCATCTCTCGCTTGATCCCGACGACCACGCGCTCCGGGCACTGCTGGCGAGCATTCCAGGCGGTCTCTCCCACCGCGACGGGCTGGTTGGGGCCCTGGTAGTACACTACCGAGCGGAGGACGTTATTCCCGTCCGCCGTCTCCAGGTCAATGGTGTCAACGCGATTGTTGAAGGGGTCGAACCAAGAGATTGCCGAATAAGTGGTGCCAAGATCGATTCCACAACGCACTGGCATAATTTAGCTCCTGTCCTCCTCGTTTTGAACGGGATCGGCCGGATTCTCCGGCTCGGGCTGGGCAGTCGGTGCCTCTTCGACGGCCGCCGCGGTAACCGGCGGGGCTGTAAACCGGCCTACCGTCACCTCGGCGTACCGCAGGACGGCCTGATCGGTCCGGAAACCCGGCCGCACCACCTCCAGGATCCCGCCGGCCTTGGCCGGATCGTCCACGGGCACGCTTTCCAACGCGCGGTGCACCTGGGGATCGAATGTGCCGGCAGCGGCAATCTGGTATAGACCGTTGGCATCCAGCAGCAAGCCGACCTGCGTCTTCAGCACTTCATAATTCCGCTGGTGCTCGGCTGGCGATACCTCCGCATTGGGAAGGGTGCGCAAGACCTGGTCAATCAGGTCGTACAAACCCAGTAAGCCTGCCAATAGCGAACGGATTCGCGGTTCGACGATCGAAGTACTCAGCCCATCGACCTTGGCCGCCAGATTGCGAACCTGCGGCGGCAGCAGCGAGACCTGCTTCTCCAGGCCGCCGATGCGATCGAGAACCGCCGCGAATGCCGGTTCCACCGGCGGCGTTCCCTGGGACGTTTCATCCACGATAGGCTGTGGTTGCATCTCGTTCATTGCTCCTTACCTTAATGCCTCATTCCTAGCGGATATTTCGTCTAGTCTGTAAGTCCCGCCCTAGCTGCCGCCGACTGGGTCAGCAGAGTGGTCATGGCGCTGGACATCCCTTCGGCTTTTTCGATAATCAGCGACCGGGGCGACAGCTGGGACAAAAACGCCTGGTCCACATTGTCTTTGCCGATCCCGAGCGAAGACAACGCAATTGAGTGGCTGGCAGCTTCGCCGGCAGCGCGCAGCGTATTCTGGCGCCGGGCAGTGTCGGGCACGCCGTCGGTGATCATGACGACGTCGCGGTCCGCTTCGTTCGGCGATTCCATTACCAGTTGAACGGCCAGTAAAATTCCTTCGTCCATGGCGGTGGTTCCGGAGGCGGTCAGCGAATCGGCGGCCTGCTCGATTTCAGCCAGACGAGACGTGGGACGGCAAAGAATCGAGGCGCCGTAGGAGAAGGCCACGATCCCGACCCGCACGCCCTCGCCGAGCGCCAGCAGCTCTCTCGCGTTCTCCACCAGGGCGCGCTTAGCGGCGGCGATCTTGGCGCCCTCCATGCTGCCGGATGTATCGACTGCAAAAACCACCCATCTGGGCTTCACACGGACACGAATGACTTTCGACAGGTCCGGATCCTCGTAGTGATGCGACTTGTCTCCCTCCAGTTGCTTCCCGGATTTGACGTCGAAGGCCGACACGCTGCAAATCGAGCTTTCGTCGTAGTGGAAGGTGACCCGGATACGGTCGCCTTTCTTACACCCGGGGAGGCACGCGAAGGTGTAGTTGCCGACGAGCTCGAAATCGCTATCGGATTCGAATTCGACCACCGGCACCTCGATCGTCTTCTGACCAGCGCCGGAGATCTCGAGGTCCTCGCGCGACTTTGTGATGGGTGCCTCGGAGCTGTGCGGAATCAGAAGCGCATTGGTGATGAACGGGACGTCGTTCTTGAAGACGAGGGTGCGCGTGCCCAGGGCGCGCGCGATGATCCGCGCCCGCTCGACCTCGACGAGGCCGCCGCCGACTTCGAGCAACGCGCCCGTCTTGCGCCGCGGCCTCACCTTGCCATTCGCGAGGATCGCGGCGCCGAGCGCGACCATGAGGTCCGCCTCGCCGGTCTGAATGCTCTGTTTTCCAGACGCCGAGTCCAACGCCTCCGCCATGCGGCGCAGGCGGCTCGATCCACCGACCAGCAGCACGCGGCCGATATCGGACCACGTCATGGCGGGCTGCGCCTTCCGAAGAGCCTCCTCCGATCGGCCCACTACCTGGTTCATCAACCACTCGGTGCGATCCTCGAACTCCTGCCGCGTCACGACAATTTGCTCGAGGCGATTGCCCATACGGCAGGCGATGGTGACCTGAAGAGCGCGTGCAAGGTCGCGTTTGGCCTGCTCGCAGCCCTCATAGAGAATCTGACCCACGGCGAGATCGTTACGTGGATCTTGTCCAAACTTCTCGCGGAAACGTTCGGCCGCCAGTTCCACCAGCTCCATCGTCCAGTCGTGCCCGCCGAGCTTGCGGTCGCCGGAGGAACAAAGGGGCTTGAAGACGCCGCCGGAAAGCCGGAGAATGGTCGCGTCGTAGGTTCCGCCCCCAAGATCGCAGACGAGCACGGTCTCGCCCTCCTGCATATGGTCGATCCCGTAATAGACCGCCGCGGCGGTGGGCTCCTTGACGATTTCGCGGACGTGGAAGCCGGCGAGCTCACCCGCCCGCTTGGTGTTCTCGATTTCGGCGGAAGCGAAGTAGGCCGGACACGTAATGACCGCTTCGCGCGCTTCCTCGCCCAGGAATACCTCGGCGTCGTTCTTCAAGCTCTTCAGAATCTCAGCCGAGATCTCTGGCGCCGTCATTCCCTGAAACAGGAAGTCCGGGTCGCCCATGGCGCGCTTGACCCAACGGACGACGTGTTCCTCGTTGGCGATCCATTCATTTAACGCCGTGTCTCCGACTGCAATCCTGCCGTCCTGGACGCGCACCACGGAAGGCGTGGTCGTCTTCCCGTCGGCGTTGGGAATGACCCGCGGCCGGCCCGAATCATCCACATAGGCCGCCGCCGAATAGGTCGTCCCGAGGTCGATACCGATCACTTTAGGCACCGCTCTCCTCCTGAATCTGAAAATTCGAACCGATTGGCGAGCGCAGCCCCGCCGCCCCGTAACGACACCGCCCGCCGGGGATCTTGCACTCGATACGACGCGCAATTCATTTTTCGCCTCCATCGTGCGCGGGTGTCGCCGTCTTGCGGCGGTTGCGCCGTGCCGCCGCATCGAATGCTTGACGGAGGCCGGCGAGGTCCGGCGAATCCGGTTCCAGTTCCGCGGCCCTCTCCAGGGCCGCGGAGGCATCGGGCCAACGCCGGAGCTGCGCCCAGAGCCGGGCGCGCGCGCGGTGGGCGGCGGCGTCGATCGGCCGAGCGGCGCAGCAGGCAGCCATCCATTCCAGGGCCTGCGCCGTCTCGCCTGCCGCGGCGGCTTCAAGTCCGCGATTGAACCAGGCGTCGGCGGCGGCGTCGATTCGAAGGAGCAAGGTCAGATCGCCGCCGCAATGGCAAACCGTCAGACCCTCGACATCCGAGGCGCTGCAATACGGGCAACTGTAGGCGGCGCTCATCGGCCCTTCCCGGCGGCTCCGCGGCTCATCGTGCCATCCGCGTCAGGCCGGGCCATCGCCTCTTTGAGCGCGCGCAACCCGGTGTTGTACCAGTCGTAGATCTGGCTCATCGCGTCCGGAGATTTCGGGTCGATTCGCTGCAAACGCCCACGGAGATCAGTGAATTCGTCTTGGAACTTGATATAGCGTCCGTCGCTCTTGGCCGATTTCTCGAGACTATCGAGCTCGCGCGAGAGCTGCATGAGCAAAACCACAGGGTCCTGCTTCGGCTGGTCACCGCCGCTTTTCTGCCCTTTTTCCTCCAAGCCGCTTAAGCGGTCGCCCACGGCGGTCAGTTTGTCGTAGGATTCTTTCCAGGCGGCCGGGTTCTGCGCCGTATACGCCTTGACCCCCTCGGCGCGGATGGCTTCGATCTGTTCGCCGTATCCATCCTTCGCGATATCCGGATTCGCCTTTTGGGCGCGCGCGAGCATTTCGTGCGCCTCCTTTACGGCATGATCGAACACCGCCTTGGGCGGGATCGGTTTCCAGCCCTGGCCGACGTCGCGGACGAGGGATTCGATTTCGTCGATGCAGGCCTGAACCTTGGCGACATCGGGATTGGGTTCGGCTAGCATGCGGCGGCAGTCCGCCTGCCGGTCGTGCAGCCGCTGGGCCTTGGCGTCGCCGAAAAGGACATTGGCCCCGGCCGCGTTCAGCGCGTCTTGAGCTCGCGCGGACAGGGTATCGAACTCACGCTGCAGTTCCGAAACCTGCTTCATCGGCCGGACAGGAATATCGATGACGGCGGTGTTTTCTTTGCTGAGAGCCGTAATCCAGGCGCGGACATGGATCTTGAAATCGTTCTTGATGCTGACTGTGACGGAGACCTCGCTCCCCACGGGCAGCGACGGCGGCAGGCCGGAGACGACGATCTCTCCCAGCGGGGTTGTTCCTTCCATCACGGCGGCGCGAATGCGGCCGCTCGTATCCGCGGTAAAGGCCTTCAACGTGGTCTCGAACGGCAGGGGAGTCCGCTCGGGCGCAATGACTTCCAGGCCCTCGACCCACAGGATCCCGATCGGCTTCGACAGCACGTTTGGAACCAGCTCGACCAGACCTGCACCCCGTGGCGTGGCGGTCTGCTTTACCGAAAAACGGCGCGACGCGACCTCGCCGCCCGAAGGCGCGGCCACCGTCAGGGAGAAATCGGTAGTCTGGCCCTCCCCGAGGCCGATATGAGAGAACAGAAAAGCGCCGTCGGCTCCGCGGACGGTTTTTGTGACGCGATAGGAGCCGTCCATGGCCCGCAGCGTTACGCCGCTCCCCTCGACGTTGGGGAGCCCGGCCGCGGTAACCACGTTCCCGGAGACCTCGATCTCCATCAGATCCGTTTCGGCTGGAATGCGCCCCATTCGCAGGCACCCGGTCGTCGCCGGGCATGCGCCCGCGATCACCGCCGCGCCGAGGGCCACGCACAGATCCGGCTCGACGAGCCGCGGCTCGCGCCCGAACTCCTCGCGCAGTCGGCGGCCGATCATCGGAATGCGCGAGGAACCGCCGACCATGAGGATCTCGTCCAGTGTTCCCGGGTCCACCGCCGGTTTGGCCTTTTCGGCCATGGCCCTGCGGCAGAGCCCGATGGTGTAGTTCACCTGGGTTTCGATCATGGATTCGAACTGGTCGCGCGTGACATCGAGCTCGATTGTCACGGATTCTCCCCTGTGGTCGCGGACACCGGTGGTCTGATTCCGAATCTCCACGAGTTCTTTGCCGGAGAGGGCAATCTTGATCTCCTCGGCCATCACCATCAGCTTGGCGAAGATCTCACGGTCGCCGACTTCAGTCATGTCGAGGTGCAGGTCATAGCCGCTCGACAATAGCTGATCGACGAGCCATTGGGCGAGGATCTTGTCGAAATCGTAGCCGCCGAGAAAGGGGTCGCCGTCGAACGCCAGCATCGAGCTGCTGCTGATTGTGCCGTCTCGTTTTTCGAGGATGGCTACGTCGAAGGTACCTCCGCCCAGGTCGTAGGTCATCACCCGGAGCGGATCCCTCGTATCGTTGGTGCAATACATGATCGCTGCTGCGACAGGTTCCTGGGCCAACTGCGCGACCCGCAGGCCGGCCTTTTCGGCCGCTGCGACCGTCAATTCTTTGGCGCTCTGCGAGAAATACGCCGGCACTGTGATGACGGCCTCTTCAACCGTTGCGCCGAGGCGGAGTTCCGCCAGTTGCTTCAGTTGCCTCAGAATGTGCGCAGCCACGTCCGGAGGGGCGAGCGTCCCCCGCTTGGCGAGCTGAAATTTCTTATCCTGGCCCATCCACCGCTTGGAGAACATGATCGGCTCCGGCGACATGCCGGCCCGCCCTTTGGCCTCATGTCCGACGACGATTTGCCCCTTGTCATCCTCCGCCACGACCGACGGCATAATCCGCCGCTTACGGTTGTCGAGGATCACGGCATAGCCCGGAAACTCGCGCAGGGTGTAGAATCCCTCGCCCGTGCGCGGCTCCGGAATCGCCACGGCACTGTAAGTTGTCCCGAGATCAATTCCAATGATCAGTCCCACTATCGCTCTCCTTTCGCCCGCCTTGCCCTCGAACGACGGCCGGCGGAACGTGAACTTTCACTCTCCCTTGCGCGCCGGAACGGCCACGACGATCTTGCCCATGCGGAGCACGGCGCCGCGGCAGAGGATCGCCGGCCTGACCACTTCGGCCACTTCGGGCGATTCCAGACCGGCGATGGACCGCTGCGCAATGTTCTCGAACAAATCCATGAGCTCGCCGGTGAATGGCACACCGACGGGCGCCGCCGCTACGATGCCCGCTTCCGACAGGATCGAGGCAAGCCGCCGCGCGGATCCCTCGGTCGCTGGCATGTCCCCGCTCGCCGCGTGAAGTCGCCACACCTCTTCGGCGAGTTGGACCAGAATCTCCCTGGTCCTCGCGGCCTCACGCTCGATCTCGCGCTGGTCGTCGGCTCGTTTCTGGTGCCCGGCGCGGAGTGCGCGCCACGCGACCGTGACCAGCGGAAGGCCGGGGGCGGCGCCGGGCGGCAACGGCCGCGGGGCGTCGGAGACGCTGAAATCCGGTTTTCTGTTCTTCACTTTGCTTCTCCAGTTCCGAAAGCTGGCGGTGTGGCCAACTCCAGACCTCCGAACGACGGGTCGGGCCGCGGGACGTTCTGCAGGAAAGCGGTTACGCAGGACGCCTTAAGCTCGGCGAGAGCCGGGATCGCCTGGGCGGGGGAGGCGTCGCCGTCCGGCACGGCCATGGCAGCGACTACTTCGCGCAACAAACGCCGTAGCCGCTCGATGGGCGGCTTCTCCGTGGCGTGCTCGAGGAGTTCCTCGATGACGCGCTGCGCGGGATCGAGCAGAACCTGCTCGGCGGTGTTGACATCGCTGGCCCGCACCGGCTCCCCGCCGATACTGTGAGCGCCTGGGTTTGACTGAATCAACTGGCGGGTTTGCCCGATCAATTGGACCACGGTGCGATGGCGGACGATCTCCCGCGGCACGCGGGCGACCCGAAAGGCAGTCCGGTGGTACGGATTTGCCGCCAGGGATCCGCGGAGCCAGATGATCACGTTCTCCCTCCGCGGAAGTAGCTAGTCCTTTTCTCATCTTCTAGCCCTTCCAGTTCGCGCTGTGAGTTGTTCAGCATGGATTGCATGTACTCGATCAGCTTCGGGTCCACCGCTTCCATCTCGACGGCCTCCTGCAACTCGATCGTAAGCTTGCGGTAGAGGTCCAGGGCAACATCGAGACAACGCTCGTGATCGAAGTCGCCCCGGTAGGTCTCGGCAGCTTCCTGCCGGAGCAGCCCGGCGTGGCCGAGTATGGAACCGGCGAGCAGGTCGCGCAACGGAGAGCCGGTGGAGGCCCACCGCACCGCAAGACGTCCCCAGTGGATCGCCAGCTCGAACGCCGCTAATCCGTCTTCACGCCGCATAGCCGGCCCGTCGTCCGAATCCCGGAGTACCGGCCAGCCGCGGTCGGAGCCGCGCATCGAAAACTCGACAGCCAGTTCTTCGAGGGCGGCACGCGCCAGGGCATCGGCGGCCATCTCCGGTATTCCGGCACCGCGCGTCAGGGGATCGCGCACGCGCTCATGCAATTTCCGAATGGCATCCCAGTCATGCTGCCACGAGAAGCCGGCGAGCGCCCCGCACGCGATTTCCGCGAGCATTCGGATTGCCGCCAGATTGGCCGGGAATAGGCTTAGAAAACGTTCGGCGGCGAGCATCGCCGATTCGTATTCGCCGGCAGCCTTGGCGTCGGGAACGGCGGCGGTCATGGCCTCAAGCACGCGGCCCTCCAATCGCTTCTTTACCGCGGGCGGAATCTGGGCATACTGGATGATGCGAACGTGGGAGAGCGCTCGCTCCGGGACACCGGTTTCGCAATAGTGCCGGATGAACTCGACGTGCACTCCCAGGAGGTCCTCAAGGAGGTTGCGCTGGGTATCGCGGACCGGCTGCGGATCGGCAGTGGCATCGCAGGCGCGCAGTTTATCCTCCATGGCTTGCCAGAATTCCTTGCTGAAGGCGATGACTCGCCAGTAGTCCAGCGCCTGCTGCCACTCGACGGCCGCGGCTGGGTCGCCGATCAATTCCAGATCCCATGCGCGGGCATGGTGGGCAATGGCGAGGTGGTGGATGATGCCGATATCGTCGCGGTCGCGCTCGTGAGCCCGGGCGAAGCACTCAATGGAAGCGGCGGAGTAGGGGACGGTGCCGACGGGATGCCCCTCGGCATCCAGAACTTGGAGTGCCTGCCAGGCGGCCGCGGGAAGGGAGCGTTGGCGCGCATCCGCCAACGCATCCTGCGCCTCGCGCGCCCATTGCCGTCCGCTGCTCTTGAGCTCATCCATGTCTATGACTTGTCCGAACATACTGCTGCCTTGGAATCATACTCCGCAGCTTTTTGTGAATTGCCCTGAGCTCTGTAATATTCGGCCATAGCGTTGAGGGTGGAGGAACATTCGCGCTTGCGCCACCCGTCATAAGCGACCGCCCAAGCCCTAGTGTGGTCGCCCTGCTTGAGCAGAACCTCTGTCATCTTCAGGTACAGGCGCCCCACCTTAAACCGGTTTGGAATTTCACTGTTTAACCTCACCGCTTCCTCGAGCAGTGGCTCGCCGACGCCGGGCAGGCCGGCGTCTTCTGCGGATTTGAGTTTCTCCTCCACCCGTTCCCACAGCGGCTTGGGGGGACCATCCGGCAGAGGCGGAGGATCGCCGCCCGGCACTTTGGCCCGCTCCCAGGCGACGCGGAGTTCACCGGCGCCGCCGTAGCGGCCGGCCGGCTCGTAGGCTAACGCCTTCCGCACCACCGCGCCCAAACCCGGGAGCTTCTTAACTTCGGGATTCGACTCCAGCATCTCGAACCTCTCGACGCGCCGAGATCTGGCATGCCTCTCGCTCAGCTCCCGCCCCTTTGCGTCGCCGCCAACAAGTGCAAATGGGTTGGCTCCGGTCACCATTTCATAAAAAATCAACCCCAGCATGTATACATCGGTGCTCGGCGACGCCACCTGAAGCTCGAAAGCATCGGGGGCCAGGTGGGCGAGATCCCCGCCGCTATCCGTCCAACCCAGGACGCCATCTACGGTCTGGACGAGGCCGAAGTCCAAGACTTTGATCGTGTCTTGCTCTTCCCCGCGGCTCACCATGATGTTGCTCGGCTTGAGATCGCGATGGACATAGCAGCGCTCGTGCATGTACTGCATGGCCTCCAGGATCTGGTCGAAGGTGGCGATGGCGCGCTTCAACGGGAGCGGACGGGTCTTGTCCAACTCGGCCTTGAGGCTCCGTCCGGAGACCAGCTCCATCGCGACATAAGGATGCCCGGCGAACACGCCGGTGTCGGAAATTCCGGCGTCGTGGACGGTGACAAAGCGGTCTCGCAGCCGTGGCGGGGCGGCATCCTGAACCTCGGCCATGAGCAAACCGTCTCCGAACGCGCGGCGCGCATCCGCGTCTGTCATCTTCTGTTTACCGATCTTGAGGGCTATGCGGCGCAGCACCATCCCGTAGGCATAATGCCGGGCGCTGTAGACGGCACCGAAGTTCCCCTCGGACAGGTAATCATCGAGGTAGTAACGGCCCGCTACGGGCTCCGTGCTGGATGCGCACGCCCTCATGTTGAGAGCAGGTTCGCTCAACCGCTCACCCCTTTCTCTACCTCCTTCGCGATACTGACCGTTGCCACAGGCTCGCACTCGGATGCCTTGCCCGGAAGTCGCGCCGAGACCTTCAAGCGGACGGGCGGAGTCAGACGGCCGCGGACCAGGAAATCGATCACCGGCGTGACCACCACTTTCTGCGTAAGGCGCTGGACCGCGCGCGCCCCTTCCCCCGCCGCATCGCAGTATTCTCCGATGGCCTCGGGCACGCCGGTGTAATCAACCACGTGGACCTTTGCGACACCGGCGAGGCGGGCCAGGTCGCGTTTCAGAAGACGCTGCGCAATCTGTATGTAATCTTTTTTCTCCAGCGTGCGAAAAAGAATCAGCTCCTCAATGCGGTTGAGAAACTCGACCCGGAAGTTCGCCTTCCGAAAGGTCTCCCGCAACGCCGATCGGATGCGGGCCTGCCGATTGGGTTCCTTATCGAGAGTGCGGCGGAGCTCGCTTAGTTCGTCCGCGCCGAGGTTGCTGGTCAGAATCAGGATGCACTGCGACCCGTCGCGTACGGGACCGGCGGGATCGTCGATCTTACCTTCGTCTAGAAAGCGCAGCAGGGCGTCAAGGACTTTGATGTGCGCCTTCTCCACTTCGTCGAAGAGCACGACACTCCTGGGCTTATCGCGCAACCCGTTGGTGAGCTTGCCCTCGCCGTAACCGATGTAGCCTGGAGGCGCCCCCACAAAAATGTTCATGCTCTCGGGAGAGTTGAACTGCCCCATTTCAAGAAACACCAGGTTTTCCTCCGAGCCATAGATCGCGCGCGCGAGCTCCTTGGCCATTTCGGTCTTTCCGGAGCCGGACTGGCCGCAGAACAGGAAGGTGCCGACGGGCCGGCCGGGGGTGGTGAAGCCAAAGCGCATGCGCTGCACGTACGGCAGGATCTGTTCGATCGCCTCGTCCTGCCCGACGAGCCGGTCTTGCAGCCGCTTGCGGACAGTCTCGATATCAGCGACGTTGTCGTCCTCCGATTCGTCCTCCGGCACATCATATTTCTCGGCGATCTGTCGTAGGCGGACGATATCGACCCTCTCGTCCTCGAGAATGGAGCGAGCGGCGCTACCGGTCGCTAGGAAAGCCCGCAATAGGTCCACGTCTGAGATCGTCTTCCGGTGCTCCCGCCCAGCGATTTCGCCCGCGAGCGTGAGGATCTGGCGCAGCAGCGGCTGGATTTCCTCCGTTTTCAGATCCAATTCGGTATGCGTACGGCGCGCACCTCCGCGGAGATTCAAAGTCACGGCTTCCTGCACGCGCCGGGGGGTGATGCCCTGGTGAAACAGCCCGTATTGCGTGACTCCCTTTTCCCGCTCGACGAGAGCGAGAATCAGGTGGCGGGCGTCCACCATGGCGTAGCCCAGGGATTCGGCTTCGGTGCGCATCAGTCCGACCACTTTGCGCGCGCCGGGCGTGAATGCTTTGAGGATCAGGGGCCGGCCAGGATCTTCGGGAAACGGCTGGACGGCAGCCGTGGGCTGCAAGGACTGCTCGATTTCCTTGCACCATTCGTCGCGATCGATGTGGGCCGCCTTGAGCAGGGCCACAACAGGCGCGGGTACATTGCGAAGCGCGAATAATAGCAGCGCGGCTTCTGAAATTACGCCGTCCTGAAGACAGAGTTTCTGCGCCTCGTCCAGCATCCTCCGGGTATCAGGGTGAAACGCCGCCTTGAATAGCTCGGGAGGAGGCGGAGTAGCGGGTGAGCGGTCCACGAGTCGGGAAAGGCCGCTGCGCCAGTTTTCCGTCGAAAGACCGATGTGACCGAGCGCGTTCTGAGTCACGCCGTCCGGGATTTGCGAGAGAGCAATGAGGAAGTGACTACATTCGACGGAAGGACTCTGCGTGGCGAGCACTGCCTGCAGGACGTCGTCGAGATCGTGGGTGCCTCGGCGAACCGCCGACGCAAACGCCTCCGCGTTGAGTTTCCCATTAACATACAGTTCCATTTGACAATCTCCCTAATGCTTCCTCGGCAGCGTCGAATTCCCCTCGCACCGCCCGCTCCAGGGCGCGCCGCACGCGTATCAGCTCGGCGAGCTCGGCAGCCCATGGAGCGGCGCACCGATCCAGGCGTTCAGCCAGGAGGAACGCCTGCTCCCAATTGCCGTCGCCGCACCAGCGATCAGCCAGAACGCGAGCCAGGCGTTCCGGATCGGTGGGGCACGATTCGATCCAGCGTTCGCCGGCGGCGGCAAAGTAGGCCCCGGCTCGCTCGGATTCTGGAGCCTCTCCGACCGCCAGCCAAACCGTGGCCGCGCCGATTGGCGAGAGTCCCAGGGCGGCGAGTTCGGCGACGGTGATGCGCCGCCCTCCCCCGAGAGCGGCGCCGAGCGCCTCCAGGGCAAGGCAGAAATCTTCGTTCAAACCGCACTCCCGCGCGGTGCTCCACGATGCGTCCGCGCCTGCAACATTGGCGGGTGCAAGTTGAGCCAGGCCGGCGAATAGTTTCGCCCACGGATTCGGTGCATCAGTGCCTTCGTCCGGCTTCGATCCGAGGCAGGCGGCAGCGATGGCGGTCCGTTCCGCTTCGCCGGGGAGGAGCCGGTAGAGATCCAAGGCCTCCCCGGCGCGTCCGAGACGCAGCAACGCATCGGCGACGCACAGCACGCGCCCGCCCCCGTTGGCCAATTCGCTCTCCTGCCACGAGCGGCGGCGCCACAGTGCGAGCAGATCCGGCAATGCGCGTGGGGGATCGATCTCGCCCCAGGCGGCCGCGCGAAAGAAGCTCGCGTCGTTGACCAGCGGCCGGTTGGAGCCGGTAGCAACCGCCCGATCGACCTTTCGCCGGGCGATATCGCGAGACCAGGCCGAGCCGGCGTTCCGCAGTTGCACTGCCGCGATGAAGAAATGGCGCGCTTCAGCGAGGCTGCGGTCCGAATCCGGCGGGCAAGCCTGACGCCAGAGGTGCTCGGCTTCGTTCCAGTGCCCGTTATGCTCGGTGAGGGCAGCGGCGAGGAATTGTTCCTGGCGGCGAAGCGCGGCTTGGCCCTCTGGCCAACTGCACCGCACGCATTCCCATGGACCTTGCCGCGCCAATTCCTCGGTCGCCTCGAAGTACCGCCCGACGCGGGCAAGAAGCGCAGCACGGTGAATCAAAAGGTCGCGCGTGGGCTCCTCATGGACGCTCAACTCCAGTGCCTCCTCTGGCGATCTGCGCGCCACCACTGTGCTCAGGGCCAGCCGCACGCAGGTCTGATGCGGATTTTGGACGAGGGCGTCGCGCAGACGTTCGATGGCGAGGTCCAACTCTTTGCGCTGCCAGCATCCCAGGCCGCGTAGATAAGACTGCTCCCAGTCCGGGATATTCCGCGTCGACGGCAACGCCCCTTCACTCGCCCCACGGGCAAGCGAGAGCCGGGCAAGAGCTGCGGCGGCACGCGATATCTGGTGTCTCGAGGCGACGGCGGCGAACCCTGTTTCGCTGGGAACTGCCGTGGCCAGTTCCCGCAGGACACTCTCGCTCGAATCCAATCCCAGCTCCGCGCGCAGCAGACCGGCCCAGTCTCCACCGGCCGAAGGCGGATCGAGCGGCGGCGCATCCGCAACCCTCGACGCATCCAACCAAGCATCCATCTCTGGCAGATCGCTCGACGGGAAGCTGGCCAGCAAATTCGCCAACGTGGTCCGGTGTCCGAAGGAGGCAATGGCGCGATACGCCAAGAAGCGCAGTGGTGGCCAAAGGCCCCGGTTGATCAAGGCCGGAAGATCGCTGTTCGGGTCGGACCGTTCAATCCAAATCCGACAAAACCGGAACTCCGGGACATTCGATTCGGAGATCAGGAGTCTGACTGCGTCTGGCGGGCCGTTCCAACCGGGTTCCGAACCGGATTGTTGCAGCAGCATGAGGCACGCGCGCTTTCGCTCGGTGTCGAGCGGTCCGGCGCCGCGCTCTGCATGATGCGCCTCCAGAGAGTCCGCCAAACGCGATTCGTCAGTGAGGTCCAGCAGATTCACGCGGCCTCCTCGAACATCCACTGCAGCGCATTCGAGGCGGCGAACGCGCCGTGCGCGCCGGGCCAGGTCGCGAAGAAGCGCACACGGCGGAAGTGCGCAGCCAGAGCCCGGCTCATGTTGTCGAAGCCCCATTCGGCGACCTGAGTTTGGCATGCCGCGTGGATCTCATCTGGGGAACTCTGTTCAGATCCAAGCCGGCGTCCCAAGCCGAGGACATCCAGCTTCGTAATCACGACCGCTACATCGAGCTCCCAGCAAAGCCCGGGTGGCGTGGGCCGGTGGACCTCCAGAGCGCGCAGCACCACGGCAAGGCGCCCCTCGGCGAATGCGTCCGGGCTTGGAGAGACCGGCGGCCGGAGGCCCACGATCATCTGGCCGTAGCGGTGGCGCACCGGTGCCAATCCGAACGGATCCAGGACTACTACAAGGCCGTTCAGGTACTTGAAGTTGCGGTGGCGCGCGAGACGGCATGCCTCGCCGGACTCTTGCGCCGCCGAATCGTAGACGTAGAGACGCCGGCAGATCCCGCGCTGCGTGAAATCCAGGCATAACGCCACACCAGGATGTGACGGTGTCGCTGCAAGCGGATTGCCCAGACTCAGGGCCCGAAGCTGGTCCTCCCAACGCTGCTCCTGACCTTCGATTGGGAAACGGAATCGTTCGGATTCCCTGGTGAGATCATCAAAGGCGCGCACGATCCAACTGGTCTGTCCGCACCGTTCGCTCCCTACCACCGCGACCTTCCGGGAGGGAAACGCCGCGCCATCCGCCAGCGGGAGAGTCTGGCCGCAGACGGGGCAGACCTGAGGCGCCAGGCCCCCGGCCGGGATGCCGGCGCGGGCGCACACCGCGCTCGGGCAGCATAAGCCGCCGCCCCGATCGCGTCCCATCAGTCGCCCCCACGTAGTCACACGAGCCTCCGCAGCCGCGCTGGAATCGATCTCCTATCTGAGCACCTTACGCGGGTTGTTTCAAGCGAATCGGCGAATCGTGCGCCGCGCGGCGGCCCGCCGTGAGCGACATGCGGACATCGATTCCACTTCCCGGAGAATTTGCCTCTCGCTCGAGAACCTTGAGGTGCCATTGGAGTCAACCAACCAATAGAAACAGCAGCCAGAGGACGATGCGTACGCCAAAGTATAGGGGCCATACCATGACGGCCACGATTCCCAGCGCCTGATCGAAGTTCGAGACGCCGGGCAAGGCCCGAACAATCAGAGTAAGGACCAGAACGCAAGCGATCTTCAATACCGCTCCCCTGAAGCCGGAATCGGAATTGAAGTAAAGCGGATTCGCAGCAAGAAAGAAAAGCGCCAACCACGACTCGCCCGCACGCTCCCAAGCATCGCTCGAGCGGTTCCAAACCCTTCTGGCGCCCGAGGGCCCCGTATGCGGTGTGGACATTTGGAGCACCGCCTCCAACAGAGCTTCTTCCCCCTGCGCGGCGACGAACTCCCGATACCGATCGTCCCCCACTTGCTCGCGGTTCTGAGCGAGCGCCGCCCGGCGCCGCTCGTAACTCAAATCGGCCGCCCGCATGTGAAACCTCCTACCGTAAGTCAATCGCCCGCATACACATGAGCCTCGGAGCGGAGTCATTTCGGGCTTCGTCGAGCCCGGCTATCCGCCCGGTCCGTTAAATAAAGAGGCAGCCTGCTACGAAACTTTCACTCGACCGGGAACTGCCTGGGGCGGGACTCCTGGCCCGCCGGTCTCGCGGGTCTCGGGTTTATCGACGCAAATGGTAGTAAAATGCCTGCTACTCATGCGGTTTCTGTGCGGCGCGGTCTTCTTGGTTGTCGCGGCGGCTCAAATTCCCCAGATCAGCCCGGGGGGGGCGATTTCAGGGGCGCTTGCCCGTGGCGAGACTAAGTGGTATTCCGTGCGGTTGGATGCCGGCCAGTTTTGTAGCGCGGTGTTGGAACAACGCGACGCCGACCTCGGTGTGACCGTTCTCGATCCGTCCGGGGCCACGGTGGCCAACTTTGACGGCTTCGATCGTGGCGAGGAACCGATTGTCTTCGAAGCCGCGGCCGCGGGCGAGTACCGCATTGGGGTTACCGGCACGGGCAAGGGCGAGTACGGATTGCGAGTGCTAAAGGTCGCACCCCGCGGAGAGGCGGATGTCGGCCTTCTGAACGCAGCGCTCCGCTCCACCGCGGCCAAGCGGTTGTGCCAGGAGAATTCCGCGGCCGCGCGGCGGGCCTGCGTCGAAGAGAGTCGGGCGGCCGCGGAGCAGTGGGCGCGTCTTGAGGTCCGTCCGGCGGAGCTTGCGATGTGGATCCGGGTGGGAGCCGCTCTGCACGCCCTTAGTGAGTACGGCGAAGCGCGGGCCGCATTTGACAGAGCCCTGCCGCTAAGCCGCCTCCTGGGCGATCGGCAGAGCGAGGGCGAAATCCTGAACAACCTGGGGACCGGGTACTGGCGCGAAGGACGTGTGGAAGAGGCCATCGACTCGCTGGAGGCCGCCGCCACGATCTTCAAACAAGCAAGATTGCTTTACGAAGGGGCCGCGAGCGCGAGCAATCTCGGGATTCTGTTCCGGCAGACCGGTGAGTGGCAGCAGGCGCTGGACCATTACCTGGCCGCGTTGAAAACGGTCCGAGAGTTGGGCCAGAAGCCGGGTGAGGCGGTCCTGCTGAACAACATCGGGGTTGCCTACGACTCCCTGGGAGAGCCCCGGAAAGCCCTCGATTATTTGGAGCAGGCCCTGGCAACGTTTCGTGCATTGGGCAATGGGCCGTCGGCGGGGCGGGTGCAGGCGCTGATCGGCCGGATGCACCTCGCAGCCGGCCGCAACGGCGAGGCTCTGAAATGCGAGCAGCAGGCGCTGGCGAGCGCCAGAAACTCGGGAGATGCGCGCAGCGAGGCCGCAGCCCTCAACAACTTAGGTGCGGTTTACGAAGCGCAAGGCAATCGGACCTCCGCGCGGGAAACTTTCGAGGCCGCGCTTTCACAATTCCGGATATCGAAGGACCCGCGCGGCGAGGCGTCCGTGCTGCTCAACCTAGCCCACGTTGAATCGGATCCGGCAAAAGCGATGGAACTGCTTCGCCGCACCCTGGATCTCGACGTCTCGATCGGGTCCCGGGACAGCCAGGCCGAAGTGCTGTACCGGATGGCGAGGCTGGCACGGAGCACCGGAAGCCTGGCGGAATCTCGGAGCAGTGTCGAAGAGGCTTTGCGGATTGCCGAATCGCTGCGCGGCGCTGTGGCCGGCACGAGTTTGCGCGCCACATTTTTTGCGACAAAGCAGGATTATTACCGGTTCTATATCGAATTGCTGATGCGGCAGGGGGAGACGGCCACGGCGTTTGCGGCATCGGAGCGGATGCGAGGACGCAGCCTGCTTGACACGCTGTCCTCGATCGGGGCTGATATCCAGCAGGGAATCGCCCCGGCCCTCTACCTCCGCCATCGCGCGGTACAGCGGCAGATCAACTACCTGGCCGATAAAGGCGCTTCGAGGGAACAGTTGGACCGCCAGTTCGCCTTGCTCGAAGCTGTGGAGAGCGAGATCCGGGGCAGCAGCCCGCACTATGCGGCGCTGTTCCAGCCGCAACCGGTAACGGCCGCGGAGGCACGGCACTCGATTGTCGATCGGGACAGCGTCCTCCTGGAGTACGCGTTGGGCTCCCAAGGCAGCTTTGTCTGGACGGTATCGGCTGCCGGAGTGAAGTGTTACCGGCTGGCCAACCGGGCGGTGATTGAAAAGGCGGCACGCCGCCTGCTCGATGTCACGGGCCGGCGGTCTCGCGATGCCGGCACCGAGTGGACCGCCTCGGCTGCGGTGCTCAGTCGGATGGTGCTGGGTCCGGCTTCGGCCGAACTGGGCGCGCGGCGGTTGATTGTGGTCGCGGACGGAGTGCTGCAATATGTCCCATGGGCAGCGCTGCCAGGACAGGACGGCCTTCCCCTGCTGCGCAGTCACGAACTGGTCAGCCTGCCCAGCGCATCGGTGGTTCCCTTGCTGCGCCGTGAGGTAGCGGCGCGCAAGGCAGCGCCACGGTCGGCCGTCATCATCGCGGACCCTGTTTTTAGCGGGGACGATCCGCGCGCCGGATCAGCGACTGGTGCGCTGCCGACGCGATTTCCGCGTTTGCCATTCACGCGCTTCGAAGCCGCTGGCATCCGCTCGGTATTACCAAACGACGCCGAAAGTCTGCTGGACTTTGACGCCTCCAAGGAAGCCATCTCGGACCGCCGAATGAAAGAGTTCCGGATGATGCATATCGCCAGTCACACGGTTCTCGACGTCGAGCACCCGGAGTTGACTGCGATCGTGCTATCGGGCATCAACCGGCACGGGGGTCCGGTGGACGGATTCCTTCGCTTACACGAGATTTACAATATGACCCTGCCCATGGACCTGGTAGTGCTCAGCGCCTGCCAAACAGGCTTGGGCACGGAACTTCGAGGTGAGGGTCTGAACAGCCTGACTCGCGGGTTCCTCTATGCCGGGGCGGCCCGAGTCATCGCCACCCTGTGGCGGGTCGACGACGCGGCGACTGCGGAATTGATGAAGCGGTTTTACCAGGGCCTGTACGGTCCAGCGCCGCTCCGTCCCGCGGCGGCGCTGCGCGAGGCGCAGTTGTATGTGGCCAGCCAGAAGCGGTGGGCGGATCCGTTTTTCTGGGCCGGGTTCGTGTTGCAGGGGGAGTGGCGCTGATGAACTCAGCAGAAAGGGCGGCTTTCAAGATCTTCGGCGGCGAGCCCAAGCAAGCCGAGGAACAGTTCCGCGTGCTCAGGCAGAAACTGCTATGTTTCTTCGAATGGAACCGCTGCTCCTCTCCGGAGGACCTCGCCCATGAGACGATCTGCCGTGCTTTACGCCGGATCGCGGAAGGGGCCGAGATTTACGCTGACAATCCGCAGAGCTATTTTTTCGGGGTCGCGCGCAATCTGCTTCTGGAGGAGTGGAAGCGGTCGGCGTCCGACCCTCTGCCGATGCCTGAGAACTTCGAGGTGGAGGTTCCGGCCGAGGATACCGGCGGGCTCAGCCCTCTAGAACGGAAGATGCTGTTGGGAGAAGGCTTGCGGCGTCTGCCTCCGGAAGAGAGCTATCTGATCCTCCGCTATTTCTCGGACGGGCCGGAGCCGCTCTGTACACAACTCAACATGTCGCATAACGCCATGCGGATCCGCGTGCATCGCATCCGGAAGAAACTGGAGCAGTACCTCATTCAGCGGCGGTGAACCTCCGCCTTGAAATGACCCACGAATAGAAACCATATAATTTCGGAAGGAGTTTTTTTTGGGAGCCGTCGATTCAGGAGCGGAGCGCAGAGTCCGTTACTTGCTTGACCGCATGGGGAAGAGCGAGCGGGAGGCGTTCGAGAGGAATTATTTCGAAAACGACGCTCTGTTCGAGGAGGTCGCCGCCGCGGAGGACGATCTCATTGCGTCATACCTGCGCGGAGAACTCGGGTTTTGGACACGCCGGCGCTTCCGCAGGCTGTATCTCTCCGATCCGAGGCGGCGCAAACGAGTGGAGTTGGTTTCCGGTTTGATCGATGTCGCGCGACCACTCGCCGTGGAGCAGAGCGCTTTACGGCGTCCTTCTCGGGTCGTGCTAGCGGCCGCTTACGCCGCCGGAATCCTGCTGCCGTGCATAGTGGCCGGGTGGGCATTGGTTCGGGAGAAGCGCGCTGTAGTCGAGATCGCGGAACTGCGCGCGGTGGAGCAGACTTTTACTATCGTGCCCGAGACCGAACTGCTGCGGGGGCCGGGTCGCGCGGTCCGCTGGCGGGTGCCGCCGGGAGTGCGAACGATTACCCTGCATTTGTCGAGGCCGGAACAAGCGGGACCGTATACCGCGCGAGTGCTGACGCCCGAGGGAACAGTGGTCTGGGCCACGCAGGGCCTTCGTGATATCGGCGCGGATCTGGGGCTTTCGGTATCGGCGTCGGCGCTGCCGCCGGGCGACTACATTGTTTTCCTGGAGAGCGAAAACGGGGGAGCGAGGGCCGCCGAGTATTCTTTCTCGATCGCCAGGTGAAACCGCGTCCCCCAGGATCGGACCCCGGGGGACGCGGGCGACTAATCGTCGAGCTCCCAAATGATGCCGAGTGCGACGAGGACCGCCAGGATCTGTTCCATACCTTTTCTCCTTTCGCCGCAAGGGATGGCACCGCCGAGGCGAAATTGCACTCGGCTGAGCGGAGAGAAGCGGAATCGTGATGATGCGGGCGATGGCGGAGGGTTCGGCGGATTCTTGGCGTATCGGTTGTAGATGCTTTACGCGCACTTCCCTTCCATTGGGCTCGTGGGATTGGCTGCTGCTGTTTCTCTTTCTGGCGGTGGGCGCTCAGTTGACTTTTCTGCCGTACCTGTGAAAATGCGTCGAATCAGACATGCAGAAGCTGCGCGACCGTAAAGGTGGAAACGACTCGACGCCGCTACAGGGCGGGATGGCAGGGCTGCTTTGGGGCGCGAGGTGGATGTTCTTCTTCCTTTGCTTCTTTGGTACGCCGGAAGGAAGCGTATTGCTTAACGCCTGGAGCTTTTTCGGCGGCGCTGTGGAGAATCACAATGGCTCCACGCAAATGATCAGCGGCTTTCTCCTCGCCGGCTATTTGATGCTGTTTGGCGCTCTCGCCGGTGCGGAGAACGCAAGATGGGCCAACGGCCTCCGACGGAACTTTCCAAGACCGGGGATTTCTATCGTTGTAGCTGGGAGGCGGCACGTTCGAAGGCGATAAAGGTAGTTCTTCTTCACCCGTGATCTTGTTCGTTGCAGGTACTATCGTGTGCGCGCATGTCGTCTACTGGTACTCGTCCGATGCCTCTGTGGTCCTGATACGGTGTTTTCTCTTTGCCGCGGTGTTCGCGGACGCCGTCCGGATGGTGTTTGTGTTCCTCTTGCACAAGCGCTATTTCGGGTGACCCGCGCCACTGCGGAAGACAGGTATCAGTACCAGGAGCATCCAAAAAGTCGCGTTATAGGCGCAATGAACAAGCGCCGCCGCCGTGGTCGATTTGGTTCGATAGCGAATCCATCCGAAGGTAAGGCTCGCGATGGTGAGAGCCATCCCATGACGCCAACTCCAGTTGTATCCCGGCATCAGCGTCAACACATATAAGAGCCCGGGAAGCGCGATGCCTATCGCCGTACCAAAGGTGCGGACCGTCAGCGGTTGAAAGAAACCTCGGAACAGGGCCTCCTCGGCAAATGGTAAGAGCGTAGTGCCCAATAGGGCGAGCAGCCAAAAGGTGTTGGAGGTCATCGCCAGTCCGAGTGGCCCGCGATCGGAGTCTCCTGTGCTCATGCCGGAGGCGGCGGCAAGGAGCGAAATCGTCAAAGCGAGCCCTTGTCCCAACAGGAGCGAAGCGCGCGGGCGCCCGCGCCATCTTACAAAGCCGAGTGAGGCGAGCAGCGGACGCTCATAGTTGTACTGAAATAGCGCCGTTGCTGCTACCGCCATGAGGCCCCAAGAAGCCGCCTGGCCGCAAATCGCCGTGAGGGCATCTTTATCGGCCGTGACGCCCGACACCGAGATCAGTCCGACTGCAATGAAGTGTGCAGCGATGAGAACGGGCAAAGACAGCCCAATCACTATCAGGGCATCGGTGTAGCTCCAGAACGCCTCACCGTCCGCGCTCATGCACAGCCGTCCACGCTGGCCGCGGCGTGAGCTTCGGGCGACTCCGAGTCGGCCCATTCGGCGATAATACCCGTGCCGTCCGGGGTGACCGATACGATGAGCCGCCGCTGCTCCCCCATGCCGCCGCCGAACCGCTCGGCCACTGCCGTATCAAACCGGTCGACCGTACGCGCGACCGCGCGGGCCCCCTGCCCCACCTCGGCGACCCGGGTCAGCAGCCAGTCGACGACTCCTTCCGCGACCGTAATCTCGATGCCCCGGAATGCGGCCAGCCGGGCGGCACGATCGGTTACCTCGCGGCAGACCAATTCGCGCAGATCGCCGTTCGCTAGCGGGGCAAACCGCACTATGGCGTCGATCCGGTCGATCAGCTTACGCGGTAACCTGCGCTCCAGCAGTGTCCGCAAATCGGCCTGGTTGGATCCGGCAGACAGGTCTGCGAATCCCAGAGCCTTGCGGTCCGCGCCCGGAACCAGGATGTTCGACGTGAACACCACGATAGCGTTGCGGCCGTCGGCCATGTTGCCGTCCTGATCCACTACCGTACCCTCCGAAAGCAGGCGCAAGAGGACCGCCAGCGTGCTCTCGTGGGCATGCTCGATCTCGTCGAACAGCAGCAGCGAGTACGGATGCGCGCGCAGCCGCTCGACCAGCGGCGCACCTTGCTGGTAGCCGATGTATCCGGGAGGCGCGCCGATCAGCCGTGCGGCCGAATGCGGCTCGCTGAAATCCGCCATGTCGAAGCGGATCAGACCCTCACTCCCGCCAAAGACCTCCTCGCCGATGACCTTCGCCAATTCGGTTTTGCCGACCCCGGGAGGTCCCGCAAACAGGAAAACTCCCAACGGCCGGTTGCGCCCGGCGATCGATTGGCGCCCGCGCCGGATGGCGTCGGATACGAGATGGATCGCCTCGCTCTGGCCCACGATGCGCGCGGACAGCCGCTTTTCCAGTTCCGTCAGCCGCTGAAACTCATCGGCCGAGAGGCGTTCGAGCGGCACGCCGATCCAGCCCGAGACGACTTTGGCCACGTGTTCCCCGGTGATCGTCATCAGCGTGCCATCCGCGGGCGGCTCTGATTCCGTCACCGCGAGCACGCAGGCGCGCTCCAGCACATCGCGCGCCTTGGCCGGCCACTGTTTGTCCACGATGTGCCTGCCGGAGAGATCGACGGCAGCGATCCTTGCCTCTTCGGACACCCTAACCTCATGGTGTTTCTCGAGCGCGGCTTGGCGTGCCGCGAGGATCCGGAGCGTGGCTTCGCGCGAAGGGGGTCCGACGTTCTGCACCTGAAAACGGCGGGAGAGCGCGCGGTCGCGCGCGATAGTTCGCCGGAATTCGGCGTTGGTCGTCGCGCCGATCAAGCGGACCTCTCCCTTCGCCAGTGCCGTCTTCAGCATGTTCCCGGCGTCCGGGCCGCCGCCTTCGGCCGAGCCGGCGCCCACAATCGAATGGATTTCGTCAATGAACAGCACCACTCCTTCACGAGCCTCCGCCAGCACCTCCTGAATGCGTTGTTCGAACTCACCACGCAGCCGGGTGTTGGCCACCAGGCTGCCAGCTGAGAGCTCGATCACCTTCATCGACTCCAGCTTCTTTGGGCAGGGCCCCAGGGCGATGCGGCGCGCAATGCCCTCGACAATAGCGGTCTTCCCGACCCCTGCCTCGCCCACTAGCAGCGGATTGGCGTTCTCCAGCAGGAGCAGCGTCTGCAGCGCGGTATTGATTTCATCGTCACGGCCCACGATCTCGGGAAGTTCGCCCTTTCGCGCCCGATCCGTCAGATCTACGCCAAACTCGGCGAGCGCCGAGCCGCGTCGAGCCGCGCCGGGGACCAACCCAATCGCCCCAGCGGGAGCACGCGCGGTCACATGCCGCAGCAGGTTAGACATGTGCCCTCCGGTCTCTGCGTACATCGCCATGAACAGGTCGTCGACGGATGCGGTCGTGTGGCCCTGCTGTCCCGCTTGCTGGAGTGCGCCGGCGACGATTTGCTGCACGTGAGTTCCCATCCGGACTGCGGCATCGGTCCGCTGCGGTGGCGGCGCCACGCCGAGCAGAGACAACGCGATCTTCGCGAATTCATTCGGATCAATGGCGTAGCCCCGCATCATTCTGGCCGCCTCGCCGTCCGCGTTCGCAAACAGCGCCCCCATCAAGTGCGGCGACCGGATCTCCGGCCAGCCCTGCTCCCGCGCCAGACGCGCGGCTCCTCCGAGGACCTTCCAAGCGCCTTGGTCGAACTGTTCGGCGCGGAAGGGATGGGGATCCCAGTCTGTGTCGATTGCCGGCGGAAGGGGTGGATCGATCGTCTCAGCCGGCGGATGCTGCGCCTCTTCGGCCAGGAGATCGAGATCCACCTGGAAGGAGGGAGCCCGCAGCAACCGCTTCAACTCGGCTGGAGTCGTCGCACAAAAACCGCGGAAGAGGATGCCTTCGGTAATCGGACCGCCTGCCGCGAGCTGGCGCGCCTGGTCGAGCATCGGACGGACGGCGCGCCCGCACACCTGTTCATCCAGCGGGACTTGCCGTGGCGTTCCGGTGTCGGCATAGGCGATCAGTTGAGCCTGCAGTGTATCGGGCGAGATCCGCTTGCGGCGCAGGAGCGGTGGAAGCACAATTGCGCGCTCGCCAAGGAATGCGGCCAGAAGCAGGCGGTTGGGAATGGGTAAGGATCCGCAGTTTTGCGAGAGCTTGTGGGCCTCGTGGAGGATCCCGCGGGCGCTGTCATCGATAGGATCCAGTTTGGCTTCCCACTCAGGGTCAATAAACGCAAGTTCGTCGAGGTCGACGCAGCTCAGGCCCAACTCCTTGGCTCCGGCCTCCTCCGACATCGACTTGAGGATCTCTTTGAAGCCTTCGTGGGCCACAGTGCAGAAGGCGCGAAACACATCACGTTCCGTAACGGTCCTGCCGGACGCCAGCTTTCGGGCTTGGTTCAGCATCGGCGTCACTACTCTGCGGCACGCTTCCGGTGTAAGCGCGAGTGAGTGCGCGCTGCCGCCCGTTTCTTCATCGCCGGCCAGCGCGATCATCAGCTTGCAGAGCATCTCGGGGTCGACGTGGACAACGCGGCAGACGCTGGTTCCGAACGCTGTTTCGCTGGAGAGCAGTGATGCCAGCATGAGGCGATTGGGAATCTCCTTCAGGCCTCGCTGCCGGGTGAGGGCATGCGCCATCTCGATGACGTTCCGCGCCGCGAAATCGAGGTCATCGAGGGACACTACGCCCCCGCGAAGGCGATCCAGCACCCGATCGGCTTTGGGCAGGCTGGGGTCACTGGAAACGGCCCACTTGCCGCCTTCCGCCAAGGTTTCCAGCACAAGCTGATCGGAAATCAGTTCGCTTCCGGCTTGCTGTTCGACACGACGTAGAAGGTGGTCCAGTTCTTCCCGGAAGAAGGCGCGACTGGCGGGCACCCCCTCGACCGGCGCGTCTCGGCGGAGCGGGATTGGCTCGCCCTCCCGCCGTTGCAGGAGCGCGTTCCAGAGGGTCTCTACATCAGCGCCCTCCTGCTCGAAGACTGACCGGCAGAGACTATTCTGGCGCATCATGCCGGCGAGGAAATCGAGGGGTGTGATCCGGGTGCGATCCTGGTGACGGCAGCGCTCGAAGGCGTCGCGCAATACGGCGGCGATGTCGAACGAAAATACCTCCGGGTCAAACAGGTCATCCGCTTCGGGAAGCGGGCGATCGGATGGCGCGGCCGCCCGGAGGATCAAATTCGAATTGGGATCGCCATAGAGGCGGTAGGCCAGCCAGCAGATGTTCGGCTTGTTGTTCGTGTCGTACTCGCGCCAACTCCATTCCCGCACCTTGCGGAGTGCATCTCCGACGCAATCCGCCTGGGCGGCCCGGAAAAACTGGCAGGCAGCTTCGGCCGCATGCAGGTTGAGAACGGGAAAGATCGGCGCGATCACAACTCGTCCTGCCCCGCAGGCAAAGGCTTGCGCCACGCTGCGGACGCGGCGTTGCAGTGTGTCGTACTCTCCGCCTCCCAGCCCGGCCCAGCAGGCGTTGAGGAAGACAAATCGCACACCGGACTTGATCTCGTCGGCCAGAAGGTCGCCGTCCGCAAGGTGCAGAGACCCGCCTCGCTTGGTGTCGAAATAACCGTGACCGTAGAAATAGATGCCGGCGGTCTGAGGGTCTTCAATGGCAGCCTTGACCATGCTTCGCGTGGCATTCGGCCCCTGAAGAACTTGTTCGGTGAACCCAGCAGCATTAACCAACGTGGTGATGGCGGCACAGTGTTGGGGACGCGTCGTGCCCTTTTTCAGCAGGTCCTCTTTCGGATCGATTACCAGCAGAAAGCGGTTGCCGCCTGTGATCGCCTTCTTGCCCGGGCCGAGACAGTGGCTGAGATGGTAGTCGTCCACGTGACGTCGGACGGTCTGCCGCATCGGCTCGCGGCACTCCGGGCAAGGCGGAGCGAAGTCGGAATCCCAACCCTGCGGCACATTCCGTCGATGATTATTTCGGCAAATCAGACATGCTTCCTGCAGTGCCTCCCAGGGGATCTCCGCCGCGACGTCGAGTAAGGTTTGAAAGTGGGGGTGGTTATATCCCATTAGGCCGAAGAGCCCGTCCTCTGGCAAGACGTACTGCGATAGTGCTTCGGCCTCGGGCTGAACGCTCATTTCGCCGCGGGCACCCTCGCCAAGCGCGATCAGTCGATTCACCTTGTTGCGGAGTGCCTCGATCAGATCTCGGATCGCCCTTTCGTGGGCGTCCTTCGTCCTGAGGTTCTCATCCTCTCCGACGTGCTCGGGAGGCCGATTATATTGCAACCCTTCATCCGCTCCGGTTCCGCGGAAATACACGCCGAGAAAACGGCTGTCGATCATGATTACCTCTCAATTTTCGTGATTCAAAACCAGCGGAATCTCCCACGTTGTGCCGCTCGTGGACGTCAACCGCAGCAGCCACGAGGCGCAATCCAGGATCAAAGGAATCGTCTGGTGTCTGAGCAAGGGTCCGTTCCCCTTGTCCGTCCCATCCTCCTTTTGATAGGTAAGCTCCATTTTGGATTCCGCGGCTGCTCCGCTTCCTGTCAAGTTGAACCTGACCTCTACTGTCCTCGCGCGTTTGCCGGGCACAATATCGAGGTGCAGCGAAAGGTCGCGTGCTTCATCCAACAACAGATCCCATGCCTTCTCGGCTGTTGTTTCTCCCGCCGCCATTGGTAATGCTTCCATTGCTCCTAGGCTCGTGTCGGCCAGACGCAGGAGCGCCGCCGGCCCAACACCGAATTCGGTTATATTGCCCGCCCAATTCAGAACTAGACGGATGGGTTCGCCGAGAACTTTCAATTCGCCCTGGACTCTCTGTATGCCTGCTGCAAACGCGCTGAGGTAAACGTCGCGGTAAATATCGAGGCAGTCGGTACAGACCTCGAGGTGGGCCGCCAATTCAGGCAGTTCGCGCCGACGCGTGGCTTCGCTCATGGTGCTATACTCCGCCGCGCGATCCGCGAAAGTCGCGCAGAGATACGGCGCGGGTACGCCAAATTCCTCCTCCAGATACGCCACGTAATCCGGGTCTTCGTTCAAGCTCGCGCACGTTTCCGCGAGTTGCTCCTTCGTGACTTTCTTCCTCGATGCCCCACCTCCCGTAAGGAATAGAGAAGCGAGTTCCTTCGCCTTAGAGGGCTCCATGCTGGACCTCCTCTTCCTGTTGGACCGGTTGGCAGTGTTGCCGCATCCTGTTCAGTATGTAACGCACTGCTGCCCTGTCTTGATCCACCAATCTCTGATTTTCCTTATCCTCGACGAGCAGCTGCCTAAGCACCGCCGCGTTATCTTGTTCGGTGCCTCGATTGGGATAACGTTCGAGACACACCAGCATCCAGACCGGGACGACCCATTCACGGACGTCGCCGACGCCCGGGATAGCCCGACGAAGTTGGAGCCCCAACGATCGGCAACACGGACTCAACGCTCGTACGAGGAGCCGCGCCACCCAAGCCATGGCTACGGCGTCCCATCGACATACCCTGCCCAGAGCCTCGGCAACCAAATCTTCGCTGGGGTACGGCCTGGATCCCACGTCTACCAGTTCGCGAAGCGCCTCGACGACAACGACATTGGGCTCGCGCCTTTGTTCCGCCCCCCGCACGAGGGCGTCCGCAAACATGGGATTCCCGCACCATTCGCTCACTTCGGAGGTATACCGGCTATCTCGGGTATCCGAGCCTCCCGGTCGGGGCTCATCCCAGGGGTCCGGATGTTGAGGCTCGATGCCGGGGCGCAGAAAGACATAAGACAGGAGCGCCCACAGCAGAGGCTCACTCGGTGAGGCCATTCGGGCGAGGGATGCGATCGTGCTGGATATCGCCACTACCGGCGAGCCAAATTCCTCCAGTCTCCTTTTGACCGCTGCGTTACCCATTCCGCGCTCACGGGCCAGACTGTAAGCGCGGAGCCGGCCCTTAATTCTGCGTATGTGGTTGAAGGCGGCATTCTTGCCCATGCGTATATTCATCTTGGCGAGCAACTGCTCGATCGTCTCTGAATGTTCTCCTTTGGCGTCCTTGTTGATGTGATACCGCCAGAACTCGTCAAGATTGGTGCGAAGCTCTTCGTGGTCCCATGGCGTTTTGGGACTCAATACATAAAATGTGGTCCGAACCAGGCGCCACCCCTCCCACATCCGGTACAGCAACTCCGGGGTGATCTTAATCGGATCGGGTGTGGGAATTGGGACGGGGTGGGGCACTATCGTCCGCTGGCTTTGTATCCACTTCTTGAGAGCTTCATTTCGGAAATTGAGGGCGCAGACCTTCCACCACCGTGGAAAGTGCGCTCCGAACCCAAAGTAGGGAAATCCCGAGTTTAGTCGGTTGTGCTGCTCCAACCAGAAGTCGTGGACTAGTAGTTCGTAAAACCACTGGGGAATGTCGTGAGGCTTCTTTCCCCACACCACGGCCTCCATGTCGACCGCCTTGAGCGCGAATGGCCGGTCCTCGGGGCTGAAGCTGTCCGCGAAGTGCGGACCGATCGACTTGAAATAGACTCTGTCGTAATTTCTATCGGTTGGGAAGTGCGTCGACGGCGGACTGACGAGTCGCACCGAACGGAAGAACCTAACGAACTTCCGCTCGTCCTCCCAAATCCGAAACACTCCGAGCCGGTCGCCCTCCCCCCCTATGGCCGACTCTGTCAAGGTCGCCAGATACAAAGCGCCGCCAGCCAGGCGAGCCGGATCGTCGGATGCGTTCAGGTCGGTGAGAAAAGAAAGAACCTCCGCGTCCGGAACGGCAACGGGCAGATACGCCAACTTTCTCAGGCAACGCAGAATATCGGCAGTACGCAGCAACACCGGTTCATCGAGTACCGGCGAAAACCTCGCCATTCGTTGCTCGCGCTCCGTCTTCGTAACCCGCCGCGGGTAGACGCAAGCCTCGAAAGCGATTGTTAAGGGGACGTCCTGTGGCTCGACCAGTGGCAGACGCGCGTTCCGGCGAAATACCTTCGCCACATCCACCGGCTCACAAATGCTTGCAATATCCCCCTTCGTCATCTGCGTCACTACGCGCGCGACCTGCACGGTCACGGCGTCCTCTTCGTCACGGTCCAGCAATTCGGCGCATATCTCGATCAGACTTCTGCAATTTCTACTGGGCTGGGGGACGCTACTTGTGCTCATATCCACTCCTCTAATAGGCTGAAGACCTGGCCGATAGGCGTACTGGCCACAAGATCATACTGATCCCCGCCCCAACCACGTTCAGCATGGTCCAGAAAATCATCACGTAAGCCGGCCATTTCCAGTAGTACGCGATGAGCCCCAAGATCACCCCGCTGATCAGAGCGCCCGCTAGCATTTGACCCTTCTTACCCGGTTGTCCGGCGACCAGGGGCGCAAGTGCCGAGGTGACCACCCAAGCGAACAGAATGGCAGTGTCGGGCTTGGTGACATCGGAGATCCACCAGAGTGCGGACCCGTCCAACGCCATTTGGGGTCCAAAATCGGCCAGCGACAGAAGCACCCATACCACGAAGATCATGTCGACAGCCCACATTAGGCAACCGTCCTGGAGGCTGATTCCGTGAGACTTATAAAAATGCATCACTTGCTTGTTCATCTCCACGGGGTCGGATGAGTAGATCCGCTGAATGGACTCTAGCTTCGGCATCAGAGCGTCGACTTTCCCCGCCGCTCGTGCTGAACGGACCAGCAGCGGCATCTCGAGCACCTTCGCCCCCAGAGTTAGCCCCGCGAGGATGCCTAGGAAGGCCAGAGGGCCCTTCCAGGGCGAGTTGGCGCGCAGAAACTGGAAGACGGCAAACGAAAAGCTGGACGATCGCCAGTTCACAAGCTCCCGCCATGCGGCATGCCGGCTGTCTCCCCAAGCCCATTGCGCGCCGTCCAGAAACCAGCCGGCGGCGGCAGGCTGGGCCAGAATGGCTTTCATTGCCCCCTCTCGCTGCACCCCGGGACGGTCCGCGGAACCGAGTAACGTGGCGCGAAAGTCGGCCGAGGCCCCGATTGGCGTCTTGCCGGACATCTTCTCCACTGCGGTATACGCAGCCAGCGCTCCGGCGGTGTCCCCGGCGCGTTCCAAAAGCGCGGCGAGCTCGAATTCGCCCGCGGCAACCCCGCTGAACGAAGCTTTTCGCCGCGCGGCCTCCGCCTGCGCCCCGGCTGAAGCCAACGACTGAATGCGGTTCAGTTCCAGCACGAGGGCAGGTCCCTCGGGCGGCTCCGGGGGCGTACCGGGCGGCGTCTGCGCCGGCAGCGAGGCCCCCACGCCTCCAAGGCAAAGGATCAACTTTAGTGCCCTATTAAGGACCGACACGGCTTACCTCCATCCCGTCGGGAATCGCCCCATACCTTAAATGGACGGCGGACCCGATTCGTTTCGCGCGAGCCCGGATGCGATGACGGCCTCCAGCCAACACGGCCAGCCGCCACACGGCCGCTACGGCCGCCGCAGCCAGAAGTGTAGCCAGAACCCCAGGCGCCCCGGCGGAACGCCAGGCCCAGCCTATCACGCCACAGCACGCCAATAAAGGATGCAGACGGGCGGCGCAGGCGAGAAGCAGGGTCCGCATCAGAACCACCGGGAGACTGGCCAGCGATTCTTCGAGGCTGCAGAAGATCGTATTCACACGGGTGATGACTGCCCGCCAGCCGGAAACTTTCACTCGCTCCGCCGCTGGCCGAGTGCAAGATATCCGCAAGGCACAGTCGTCAGTAGCGCCACCCGGAGGCGGCGATGCCGCCGGGAAATCTCCATCCGGGGTCGGGGCGGCCGCGTTGCCGGCCGCGGAAAGGTGGTTGTATCATGACGCAAAAGACTCTCCGCCGTCTGCTCCGTGTTACGGTAGCTCTGATTTTCCTAGCCTTGGCGGCGACCGTCCGGGCCGAAGGGTCCACCGAAGCGGGCGCTTTCTGCGACGCCGTAAAGCAGCAGGCGGGCACGATCCAGGCCGCCTGGAAAATGCGGGATCTAACTCTGTTCGGCTGCCTCCTTCCCTCTGCCGAGAGTGCTGGTGTCTCCGGGACCTTTCAAGTCAAAGCCACTTTCTGGTATAAGGGCACTACTGTGCAAGGAGAATTTGTCAAGGCGCGCCGCGAGATTCGCGGTCTGCTTGCTCCGGCTTCCGCCGGCGGTTGGAAGCTCGACAAGCTTGAATACGGCGCGGTCGAAGATCTGGGGTTCTTTACGCAGTTGTTCGCCTGGATTGCCTGGGTTGTCTCCATTTCCTTGATCGCCGGTGTGGCTGCGGCGGTGGTGGGCTTCCTCCTGCCGCGGGGGCTGGTCAATTTTCTCGCCGGGTTATTCGTCGTCAGTGCGGCCTGGTATTTCGGCGATGCCTGCTTCGGTTCTACATGGGCGGCGGTGCTGTGCACGATCGCCTATCTGGTCGTAGCCGGCTCGGCGGCTGCGAAGACGGCTGAGGCGTGAATTCCGGCGGCGCGGCGGGGCTTCTCGGAGCGGTCGCCGGGACGATTCTGCTCTTCCTGGCGCTCTCCCGGGTCCGCCTCCGCCGCTTGGAAATCCGCTACGGGGAGGAATTCGGGCGTTTCGGCGCCTATTTGGTGGCGGTGCTCCTGGTCTGGGTTGCCATGGGGCTGGTCGCAACGGTCCCTGTTTTGGGTCCAGCTCTAGGTTGGCCCTGGATGGGGCAGTTTCTGTCGCGGCTCGATCCGTCCGATCCTATTCGGACCCTGCTTGGGCTTGTGGTGGCCTTCATTTGCGTCCCCGCTATGACAGTCTGCGCCTATGCCCAAGCCTACAGCCGGCTGTTTCTAAGATGGCGGCGCTTCGCTTTCCCCTTCTCCGTAACTGGTAGATGGACCGTGGCGCTCGCCTCGTTATACCTCGGTGCTCTGTCGCTGGATCTGGTAAGGCTGATCTTCTTCACCGACCGTTTCGCCTCTTTCACATGGGCGAGCCTCAGCGTATTTGCCGGGTACACCTTGGTCATCGCCGGGGCCCCGCTCGTCGAAAACCAGCTTCGCCTGAGCGTGCGCGGCTTTTCTATCGTTCAGCTGGCCGCCGTCGTATTATTGAACGCCGTCGCCGGGAATCTGCTGCGAACCGGCAGCCTGCATCTGGGTCCGCTGCCCTATGCCGAGTTCTTCCGTGGGCTTACCGGCAGCATTCCTGGAGCGATTGCAGTCGCCGCCGGCGCCCTGTTGCTGGTACTCAGGATCTGGAAACGTTGGAAGCCGCGCGCGGCGCGGGGCATGGCGGCTGCTGGCGGCGGGGCGGCGCAAACTCATACTGCGCCGGCGGGCCCTGCGCGCCCTTCGCAAGCGGGTCCGCGTTGGCGCAAGTATAATAAAGAAACCGGCAAACGCGTCGACTGGCCGTGAAGGGTTTCTGGCAGGAACTACAGCTTACAGCCTGCAACAAGCGAACATCGTACAGGCTCGCGATCCCTGTTGCGTGGTCTTCGGCGCAGTCATGACGTGTGCCTTTCAGCCCTTGACATTGGAAGGCAGCCGTGTGGCGGCCAATGCTCCGGGATCGCCGCGCGCCGCCTCGCCCCAGTCAAAATGGACCGAGAACTTGTCGATCAGGAGCTTGTCCTTGTACGTGGTGGTCTTCTGGAATCCTCAGGATTCCACATGAAGTCAAGCGGGTAGTGGCGATGCCCGCCGAAACTGTCGAGATTCGTCAGGGGATCTTACTTGTCGACGGCGTGTCGCTGGAAGAGAACTACGTGCCGCAGGAGTATCGTGAAGGCATTGATTTTCCGCCCCAGGCGACTCCCCAAGGCCACTATTTCGTCCTTGAAGAGAGCCGGAACGGACCCGCGGACAGCCGCACATGGGGAGCCGTCCCCCGGGGAATCTATCATTGGCCGGGTCAGTTGGATCTATTGGCTGCCGGAACGCCGGCAGCACATCCCTAAGCCGTCCACTCCCGATAGAACGTTTCAGTCGCCCAAATCCCTACCCGCCAGGTGCGGCGGGCGGAACAGGATGGAGTCTCCGGGATCGTGGGCGGCGCGCGCCCGGCGCGCCGCATCATTGCGCCGCGTGGCGTAACAATACCGGCAGCCAAACAGGCACGTATCGTAGGCGCCGATGTCGGCACTATGGACACAGCCGCAGCCGGCGCGCAACGGCGCGGACCGCGCATCCTTGGCGAGCGGAAACAGTGCCGCATCGCTGCAATGCGCCTTTTGTACACCGGGCCCAACCAGCGCGTCCTCGCAGCAGGAATACAGCTGTATCCCGCGCTGACCCGCGATCTCGCCGAGGCTAGCCGTCAAGCGGCGCCGCTCCGCGGTCTCGGGATCTTCGAACCCGGCGTCGAGCGACACCAGATTGCTAACCGTCTTGCGGTACCACACCGCGAAGCTGGTATAGCATCGCGATGTGTGGCCTTCCAACATGCGCGCGATCTCGCCGAACCGACGCAAGTGGTATTCCGGCGATGTTTGGCGCGAGATGATGATGGGATCGTAGCGCCAGAACACGCGCCCCGGCGCACGCTCGTTCAACTCATGGAACGTGCTCACCTGCAGTTTCAGGGAGGGATTGTAAACCTCGATCGAACGTGGATACCCGTTGACCGTGAAGAAGAAGTAGAAGTCGTACCCGGCTGACCGCAGGCCGTCGAGGTGCGGCAAAAGCGGCCGCCCCAGCCGCGTCCAGAAAACGATGCCAGTCACATGCTCCGGCAGCAATGAGATCCGTTGAATCTGCGGCCCGTAAGGATTCTTCACATGGCAGAACCCGGCATGCAGTCGGCGCAGCAGCCACGGCATGAAGAACGAGGGAATGTCCGTCCGCCGCGAGCAACTGATGATTTGCGGGGAAACGCGAGAAGCCTGCATTCCATTAGCACCCGTCCCGAAAGGATGACCGCGCCCCGCGGACTTTCACTCAACTCGGAACCAAGTCATTTTCGAGTGTAAGAAAATCGTTCCGCCGCCTCCTTCGCGGTCGACCGTTGTTTTTCGGGAGGCGGAAATGAATGCAATCGAGGCTCTAAGCTTCGCAAAGGAGCTTTTAGAAGCCTATGGGCTGACCGACTGGCGGGTCGGGCTGGATCGTTCCCGGCGCCGCTTTGGACGCTGCAATTACCTCCGAAAAGAGATCACTCTTTCGCTTGCCTTGGTCGAGTTGAACAACCAAGCCGAAGTTCTGGACACGATCCTCCATGAGATCGCCCATGCGATCGCTGGCCCGGAGGCAGGCCACCGCGAAGCATGGAAGAAGGTGGCCCGTTCCTTGGGCTGTTCGGCCGAGCGTTGCTACTCCGCGGTCCGAACGGCCTTGCCCCCGCCGCGTCTCGTTCTCGAGTGTCCGCGCTGCGGGGCTGTGATTCACCGGGAGCGCATGCCGCGGAGGCGAATTGCGTGCGGGACATGTTGTGCCCGATATTCCGGTGGCCGATTCGACCCTCAATTTCTGATGCGGCGCAGGGAAGGTGCGCCGGGCTCGGCCGCCTCTCGCTCGAGGGAGTGAAAGAAGCTGGGCGCGCCACGCTCGTTGTGGCTGCCGGCCCGAGATCGGGCCGGCCCATGGAGCCGATCATGAAAAACGTTGTCCCCATAGCCGGACTCGCGACGCTGATGGCCGGTTGTTCTTGCTTATCCTTTCTGCGCTGCGTGCCTCCTACAGGACGGGCCGCCGATTCGGCCGCTCTGCTCGTCATCGCCGGGGTTTGTGCGGGCATATTCTCGCTCTACTGGGCCGCGCGCCGGATTCCGGCTCGCGCGGCATCGCGAACGGCAAACGTTATGATGCGCCGCGACCACGAGGGCCGCGGCTTCGGCCGACGCCGCGCCTCCGCGGAGTGAAAGGTCTCCCGCTCGTGCCGACTTTCCGTGTGCAAAGGGGGCTTCTTATGTCGGACACAAAAGCGGACCGTTTGGGCGTGGTTGGGCATGCCGCGGTGGACGTTCTGTTTCCGCACCTCCGCTTCGAATTGACCGGCGGCGGGGTAGTGCGCGTGGCGGCGGATGGCCAGTGGTTCGATGTCCGGACACTCGAACCGGTGCGCTTCTGCAAGGCAAGGGCGGCGATCCCCGCCGGCCTCTGGCTGCATGGCGCCGACCGCCGCTGCGGCGGCGGCGGCCCGAACTCGGTCATGGGCGCTCTGCGTGGTGCGCCGGGGCTGAACATCCGCTATCTTGAGTCGACGCAGCCGGACGACCTCGTCAAGCGGACGCTCGCATTTCCTACTGTGGCGATGCGCTCGCTCGATCTTCGCCCGACGCCGTGGAACGCCGTGCTCAGTGCCGAGTCCGAGAAGCTGATCCTGAAGACCGAACTCGAAGCGGCGCCGCCGTTCGATGAAGGCCACGTCGACACGATTCAATGGCTAAGTGACTGCCCCTGGGTTCTGATCAACTCCCCGAAGGAGGATCCCATCGTGGACCACCTGGTTCGCAGGGCTTTGAACGACGCGGTCAGACTATGCCTGGTATTTACGGGCTCGCCGGCGCCGGGCTGCCTGTGGGGGCGGGCGTTGCCGGCCTCGGGCGCGGTGGTCGGTAGCTGGGACGAGATTCCCGCCGTGATGGGGTGGGAACCCTGTCTCGATCTGAAAGCCGCGCTGCAATTGAACCGGCGCGTCGCCGATCAGGCGCGCAAAGCGATGGTCTTTATCACGATGGGCGCTGAGGGCGTCTTGGCCGCGGCACCGGCCGGCGGCGCCATCTATCACGTGCGCCTGCAGGGGGATCTCTGGCGGACGGTACAACTTCGAGTGCAGGCCGATCCGACGTCTCTTGCGGGAGTTGGGGACGCGTTCAGCGGGGCTCTGGCGGCGTATCTTGTCGCTGGCCGCTCGGTGGTCGGGCCGCTGGCCGGGTTGCCGCTGCCGGCGGCCGCGGCCATCGCGGGTTCGGCTGCGGCCCTCCGCTGGCTGGGTTTCGGTGGCCTGCTGCGGGTGTCCGACTTTCGGTGTGTTTGCATGGATGCGTCCTCCGCGGCCGCCGCGTGAAACGGTCTCGCTGCACCGCGCAGGTCGCTGGCATCCGTTCGGTCGGGTTGTGTCCGCCCCGGGGTGTCGGGGCTGGCCCGGTGTGAGGCTGAGCGATCTGTAGGAGTTCAGAATTGGCGGGCTTCTCCGTTCGAAAAAGGGTTGTTTGGCCGAACCGCGCATTCTGCATTCTGAGCTTCCGGGCTTGCCCGGCGAAAGGTGACACTAGCGACGTAGATGGTGGCCCTTAAAATCTGAGAATTGTCCCCTCTGATCTGCCATTGTGGGGGGCGAAGTGCGCGGCATGCAAGCTGTGGACGTCCAGCGGTCAGCGTCAGCCAGCAATCGGCTACGGGCGGAGCATTTCCCGCGGCCAAGTAGAGTGTTACGGCGGTCGGCGCGACTACACTGCGATAGCTCAATCAACTTCTGGATGGCGAAATCGGCTTGGTGATAAGCCGTTTCGATTCTGGCTGGCGGCTTGGCGCTCTCCTCCGGGGCTGTTGGTGAAACAACGACTTTGCGAAGGGGACTCGCGGCCCGGCGACTTTAGGCCCCCGCCATTCTGAACGAATTGCTGTTGTGTCAATAAGAACGGCACCACCACCTGTCACAGGGGTGCGCGACATAGAAGTGGAGGTTACGCCGCCCGGCGGGCCTCCCAGTAGTCCTCGAACCGGCCGTTGAGATGCCAGCAGCGGAGGGCGAGGATCGCGTTGGCACCGCGTACAGTCCAGAACATGCCGGACTGTTTTAGGCGTGAGCCGATGACGGCCTTGCAACCGGCTTCAATGACGCCGGAACCAACGAACAGGTGTTGCTCTCGGAACTTGGGATAGCGCATACGTTCTGCGTTGCGGAGGAAATAGTCGGCCTCCAAGCGAATCTTCTCCGCGACTTCAGGATTCGTGGAATGAAGGGAGGCAATTGCGGCCGCCAGTTTCTCGATTTTCCCTTTGTCCAGCAGCCGTTCTTGATGCGCCCTCATCCACGCCTTCTGTTTGGCCTCGTCGTTGGGGTGCAGTTTCCGGACCAACTCCCAGAGGTGTTGGCGGGCGTGAAAGAGATCGACAATTTGCACCGCGCCGGGAAAGTGCTGGTCGGCCAGATTCCAGATCCACTCCGCCCCATCGCCCATAACGACTTTCTTCTTGGCCCGGCTCCAACCCCGGTTCCAAGCTTCCACGTAAAGCCGTTTGCCAAACTCCTCGGCTGTTTCGATGGCGCCGGTGTAGGTAGTGGAATCCGGATCGCGAATGGCATAACCTTCTTCGTCCCACCCGGTCTGTGTAAACACGCATCCCAGTTTGGCTTCGCGCGTGTGGGCCGGCTGGCCGTCGGTCTTGCCTTTGCGTCCCTCCGTTTCTTTCTTCACTACCGGCACTCCGGTCCCATCCATTTGCACATACAGAATCGGAATCGGCTCACCCACAATGACGGGCAGGTCCAACTGGACGGCTTTGCCAATTTCCTGCTGCTCGCGGGCGGCGATATCAATTCCGATGGCCTCCGCCGTGCGCTCCACCGATTTGGCGGTCACGTCCAATCCGGCCAGAACCTTCATTTGCTCCCGACCGCGATCAAAAGGCCCTTGCTGGCCCACTAGCGCATCCATGCGGCGTACTCCGGGTGAACAGTCGCAGTTTTCAATGTCCAGTTGGCGATCCACAGGGAACTGGCCGTTGTGGCACTGCGGGCACAGATACCAGGGGCGCGTCAGTTCCACTTCGCCCAAAGCGGTGAAAATGCGCCGCGAGCGCAGTTCGCGGTAGTGCGCTTGGCTGCCGCATGGGCAGGGGATGGTGCGCTGGTCGACGGCAGGCTCGGGAAACTGCAACAACTGACTGAGGGCCGCTGCGCCGGCCTGCTGCAGGGCGGCACGGAAGGCCATCTCCACCGCCTCCAGATCCAGGTCGCCGGCCTGCCTCCGCTCGGCGAAGACACGGGCCAGCAGCGTGGTTACTTCGCGCGCGACCTCGGCGTGGATCGTCGCGGCCGTTTTTTTTCCTCTGGCGTCAACGTGTCCTCGACCGGGCGCAACGCGCAGATCTTTTCGCTGACTTCGACGACCTCTCCACTCAGTTTCTGAAATCGATGAAACTCGGCTACCTCCTGCTGCGCCTTGCGCAGGGCCGCCGGGGAACCAAAAGTCTCCGTGGTGGTCTTGCCTGCCACCCGCAGCGTTAGGCGGAAATTGGGACCATGGCCGGGATCGCCGCGCTTGGCGCAATGGCAGTTTGGCTTACCGCACTTGCCGGAAGTGGCGGTGATGGACCCGCGCCGGAGATCGCCGACGGCCGCAAGCTGGCGGAGCAGATCGCTTTTTTGGGCTTCCAGCTGAAGCAAAGAGTCGCTCATGGTGGGCCTCCTTTCTTAGCGTATAATAACGCTAAGATTTGCGCCACAAAAAAAGAAACCCACCACAGTCCTACTTTGATGTCGCGCACCCCTGTCACAGGCTGCCGGAGCCACAAACGTAGCCAGAAATATAATGAGCGTTTGCGGCATTTACGTGAAAGCTCTGGATTATCGGAACTCGCCTCAGTCGTGTCGCGCGGACAAGGGTCCGCGCGAAAGCGGGGGGCGGAGTCAGAGCGTAGGAAGTATGTTCGGAAAGGTCGGCGGCGCGCTCTGCAAGTTCATTGTGCGATCCCGGTTCTGGTCAGACCTCGAGAGAGAAACAGTTTGGCTCGAGGCGGACCCAGCGCGGGGACCGTTTGGTCGACGTAATGCTCGAGACACGGGATCAAGGTGCCTTCCTCACCGGTCGGGATCGCCCGATTACTCCCTGTCTACGGTGATTGGTGGCCGAGTGCAAGAGGACTACTTGGTGGCATCTCTGATCCTCGCAGGAGAGTTTGATGGCTAGGTGGCGCATGTACTTGCTCGGGACGCCTTATCGTGATTTGTTCGCCCGGCAAGTGTCTTTCCTCGGGGGCCTTCTCGCGAGTGGATGCCGAGTATGGCACTGGTTTTTTCGCGACATGAGGGGCTTAAGCGGGGCGCTCGGAAACGTTCGGCCAACCGGTCTAGTTGAGGCAAGAGTCTGATGAAAGAGGCTGTGGGCAACAACGCCAGATCGCGCATAGGAACGTCTGTTCCGGGCAATCCGGTCGGTCGGCGAACATATATGTTTGCGCGCGCCTACCTAGTTTACGTATGGAGGGTCCGACGATTCTTCAGCCTGATGGCCAGATTGAGTCGTACCGCATGGCGGTGGTTCAAAAGGCGCGGAGGAGGGCCGCTGGTTGAGCTAGGGCTGCCATATGTTTTGATCGCAGCTGCTGTATCGGCCTTTCACGCTCGAGCTGGGTTTTCGCTCGACCAAGTTCTAATCGATGTGGTTGTCGGTACGCTCATTTGGGGAGGGATCATGGTCGTGTCCCTTTTCTCGCACTGGGACGCACCCGCGCACGTCGCTACGGGACTCGTTCTCGGGGCATTGGCTCTGATCGTGGGATCCCTTGCGTTCTTGGTAGCGACGGTTTTCTTTACGTCCTATCTTGTGATGCTTCTCGCGGTAACAACGCTCTCCTTGGTGGTCTTCGTCCCCTTGCGCGTAGGCCATTGGTTTTGGCTACAGGTCCGCAAGATCACTTACAAGTGTCCATACGATGACTGTCGCTATCGCGGTCTTCCCATCCACGTATGCAGTTGCGGCGCCGAATACACGAATCTTGAACCAAACTTCTACGGGGTTTTCCACCATATCTGTTGCCACACAGATGAGAACGTGAGGCTCCCAACGTTACTTGGTCGTAATAGATTGCCGCGCTTGTGCGGAGGGTGTCGTCGGCCTCTGTTGCACTCGTCCCTAGGTGAGTTGCGGGAATGGCCCATCTTCGTCGTAGGCGGCCCGAACGCCGGCAAGACCGTTTTTCTCAGGCAGGCCGTCCGTCAGTTACTGCGGGTGCTTGCAGAACGTTCTGGCGGCACGGTACGGCTGGACTCAGAGACTCAGCAGCGCGAGCATGCTGAGCAGGTAAGACTTCTCGATAACGGTCAGGTGTTGGTGAAAACCGCCGAAGGCACAGCCGCGGCGCTCGGGATCGCAGTGCGCATCCCCAAGGGGCTGCATGCGCTGGTGTACCTGTTTGATAAGCCCGGCGAGTACTTCCAGAGCATGCAACGTTTCGGCCGCCTGCAGGCGATCGAAGGCCTGCGAGGCGCGATCCTGGTAGTCGATCCATTTTCGCTGCCGGCCTTGGAGGGCCGAGACCCGGCGCACCGCGGTCTGGCACCCGACGTTCCGTTCCACACGGTTGCCGCGAATCTGATCCACGCCGTGGAGGCGATGCTGCCAGGACGCGAGAAAAGATCGGATCTGCCGTTGGCGGTGGTCTTGAGCAAAGCGGATGTGCTGTCAGCCAATGTGTTCCCGTTTCTGACGGGTCTGGTGGGAGTCGATCACGAGAACCCGGAAGATCTGCACCGCCGCTGTCGTGAAGCATTGAGCCGGCTCGGGGGCACTGAGACGATCCGGATGCTTGAACAGAAGTTCCGGACGGTGAGATATTTCTCGTGCACTGCCACTGGTCGCATTCCCGACGCGCGCGACCATTCGCCATTCCGCCCGGCGGGCGTCGAACAGCCGCTGCTTTGGCTATTGGGACATGCCACTGCTCCATCCCTTCACATGGAAACGCTCGCCACTGGGAGATCTTAACGGAGGCTGTCATGCAAGGCTCGCGTTTGTACGTGCACCAACGGGTCTTCAGGCGCTATGGGCAGCCTCTACGCCGCGTAGCCGACACCTACGCGTGCGCCGTCCGTGGCGTGAAGAGTTGGTTTGTCGACGGACTTGGAGAACTCATTATCCGTTGGCTTGTGATTGCCGCAGGGGCTCTTGCCCTTCTATACGTTGCTATCAGTGCGAGCCGCGATGATTACCTCACGGGTAACGGCATGGCTTCGGCAGTCGGATCCTTCCTACTGGTCATTTTCATCCTCGGTATTTTCCTCGCTATTTACACGTACGTCGTGTACCGAATCAGCACCTCACTCGCGGCACTAGCCGGCTTTCTCGGGATGTCTCTCGTCGGGATTATCTTGGGCGCGGCCGTCGCATTTATCTTCGCGCTAGCGCTCGCTGTCTTATTTCTTTGGACTATTCTTTCCGCTCTGTTCTTCTTCCCGCTGCGGTTCGGCCATTCTTGTTGGCTCTTGTACCGCAAAATCAAGCACAAGTGCCCGTACGACGATTGTCGCCACACCGGCCTTCCCATCCACGTTTGCTCCTGCGGTGCGGAATACCCAGATCTGGAGCCGAATCGTTACGGAATCTTCCATCATTCCTGCCAGCATGGCCAGGAATCGGTCAAACTACCAACCCTTTTCGGTCGTAATAGGCTTCCCCGCCTCTGCGGTGGATGCCACCGTCCTCTCATCCACACCTCCTTGGGCGAGTTGCGCGAGTGGCCGGTCTTCGTCGTGGGCGCCCCCAATGCCGGCAAAACCATGTTCCTGGCCCAAGCCGTTCGCCGCCTCATCGATACGCTCAGCCGCCAGCCGCACGCCGTGGTTCACATCGACTCGGATGGGCAGCAGCGCGACCATACTGGGCAACTCGAATTGCTCGACCATGGGCGCGTTCTCGCAAAGACCGCCGAAGGCACCGCCGCGGCGTTGGGGATCGCGGTGCGCATCCCCAAGGGGTTGCATGCGCTGGTGTACCTGTTTGATAAGCCCGGCGAGTACTTCCAGAGCATGCAACGATTCGGGCGTTTGCAGGCGATCGAGGGGCTGCGCGGCGCGATCCTGGTAGTCGATCCGTTTTCGCTGCCGGCTTTGGAGGGTCAGGACCCGGGGCGCCCGGGTCTGGCACCCGAGGTTCCGTTCTACACCGTCGCCGCGAATTTGATCCACGCCGTGGAGGCAATGTTGCCCGGACGCGAGAAAGGAACCGATCTGCCGCTGGCGGTGGTCTTGAGCAAAGCGGATGCGCTGCCGGCCAATTTGTTCCCGTTCCTGACGGGTCTGGTGGGAGTCGATCACGAGAATCCGGACGATCTAAACGAGCGATGCCGGCAGGCGTTGGAGCGACTCGGGGCGACCGAAACGATGCGAATGCTGCAACAGAAGTTCCAGACGGTGAGATATTTCTCCTGCACTGCGACTGGCCGAGTTCCCGATGCGAAGGACCGATCGTCGTTTCGGCCGGCGGGCGTCGAAGCACCCCTGCTCTGGCTGCTTGGCGCACCAGCGGACGCAGGCATTGTGAGGCCGTCCGTCGCGCGGCTGCCGGGTCGTTGACGAAATAACGAAAGGCGCCTTGGTGTCGATTCTAGTGTGGCTCGCTCTGCCCTAATCGGAAGACTATTGAGGCTAATCACCAAACGATATGAAACATGCTCCGGCTTTGATTCATTATCGAATGCAGAAGTTCGGGCATAAAATGTGGATTTCGAATGTAGTCCTGCACGAACTTCGGCGTAATGACCGGGATGCACTCCGGCCGGGCATGCCTCTGACGCGATGCCCGAGTGGGAGGATGCACAAAAAACGGAGGCGCGGAGTTTGATGTTGACGATGCATGTGGAGTGAGCGATGCAGAATCGTTTCGACCGGTGGGCTCGGCGCAGCCGCATTTGGCTTCTTATTATTGGGTTGTACGTTTTCGTGGTACGGGACTATAGTCTGAATCCGGAGAAGCTGTTCCCGAAGATAAAGGATGGCGACATCGTGCTCGCCCTCAAGATGTCGTTTTTAACCCGCGATCCGAAGCGCGGGGAAATAATTCTCTACGACGTCCAGGTCCCGGGCAAGTATTATTTCTCCCGAGTTGTTGGCCTGCCTGGGGAATCAATCGACATCAGCTCCGGTGTCGTGCGCATCAATGGGCGCAACCTGGCTGAACCTTACGCCCTCAGCGAACAGACGTACTCGTACAGCGGCCTAATTCCCGCCGACGCATACTTCGTCTTGCCGGATGACAGGCGGAACTTGACCTTGCTTAATCGACGGAATTCCGGGCCGATTCGAAAGAGGGACATGCAGGGCCGGCTGTGGCTTGGACTGTGGCCGTTCACTATGCGGCTGTAATTCGAGAGCCGAATCACGGAGGAGCGGGCCCTGGGAAGCTGGGGGGGTCCGCACCTGAGTATGCGCGAATACGGCTAGTTTCTCATCGCGGGCGTCCGCCGCCACGAACGGACCATCGCCCATCCCGAGCTCGCGATTGGCGAACATACGTGCCGCAAGGTGTGAGTATTCCGAGAATGATTGCCCGGTTCAACGCGCTCGACGCAGGCAGTGACTGCCTCGTCGAATACAGACCTCACTACGGCAAGTGGTCACGCCACGCTGCCGGAACCCTACCTGGCGCACATTCGCTGTTCGAGCGAGAGGAGATTCCGCAAGTTGTGTCCGGCGTCAACTATTTCTTCGCATTGACGACAATTATTTCTCCCGACTAACGACAATTACTTTCTTAACTCTTAGGCGGCGCGGAGCACCCGCCGCCGGGCGGAGGGCGAAGCCCGCCCGC
>Ga0335071_10000202_pt1 | contig 69700 bp, 67 predicted proteins | sample Lox_Sample_15_FD_206724 | JGI IMG/M metagenome (GOLD analysis project Ga0335071, IMG submission 206724) | Soil microbial communities from Loxahatchee National Wildlife Refuge, Florida, United States - Lox_Sample_1.5 | ecosystem: Environmental > Terrestrial > Soil > Wetlands | place: USA... | reverse complement strand
ATCGCGATCGCTACAAGGAAACAGGCCGCCAGAGCGGCTAATGGGTTACGCATCATGTTATTCTTTCCCGCTAAACGCGATACTCGATCGTGGGGACGCGCACAGGTATGTGCTGCGCGGGCTATTAATGCGAAGAAAGTGTTAACGACAGACAAACACGCTTCGTTTCGGCTCGCGAATTCAGCTCCCTGACAACACCGGTGTGATCGACCTCACAGATGAGGCCCCCGTTGTGATGGCCGTCACAGTCGCCGCTTTGGCGTGCGTGCATCGTGCCGCCATCAGAGCAACGCACCGCGCACGCCGCGGCGCCAACGGGAGCCGACCATGACCGCCTCTTTCCGTCGCACGATCAGTCAGGCCGGCGCGGTGCTGGCCTTTGCTGCGTCCATGTCCGCGCTGTCGTCGCAGCCGAGTTTTGCCTTCAGCGCGGAGGCGCAGCAGATGTGCACCGGCGATGCCTTCCGCTTATGCAGTTCGGACATCCCCAACATCCCCGCGATCACCGCTTGCATGTTCAAGCACCGCAGCGAGCTCTCCAATGGCTGCCGCGCCGTGATGGACCGCGATCTCGCCGCCAGGGGCAAGGTCGCCGCGTCGGACTGATCGATATGGATTTCTCGAAGCGTGGCGCGGACCTTGATATTGCACCGCTTCGCCGCCTTCCGGCATCGCAAAATGCGTTGCGACGATCATGCCCGCGGCCTAGAACCTTAAACCGGTTGGTGGACTGGTTGAGGACGTAAAGCGGATGATCCGGTTTCTGGTCGTCGTTCCCCTGCTTGTTTTTGCCGCAAGTGCCTCCGCCCAGCAGGTGGGACACGACGCCTGCGCGCGCGACGTCACCCGCTTTTGCCGGCCCGTGATCAATGATGGCGACCAGGCCGTGCTGGCCTGTCTGAAGGAGCACCGCGCCCGCCTCACCAAGGCCTGCGACAAGGTTTTGACCGAACACGGGCAGTAATTTTCCCCGTCATTCCGGATTCGCGCTGTCGCGCGCCCCGGAATGACGGTGACTTGTTTTACGTACTGCTGCCCGCGGCGCTGGCGACCACCGGCAGCACGTCGTTGACCGACGGGTCGTCTTTGCGTACCGATCCGAACGGCCGCTCCAGCATGCGGCGGATGCGCACCGGATCGGGCCCGATGTGGAAGGCGATGGCTGCCTGGTGCAGCGCGCGTTCGGACTGTGTCGAGCGGTTGCGCTGGCGCAAATAATCGAGCCAGGTCGGGCAGTGATAGCGCTCGGTCCACAACTCCGGATCGGCGATGTCGCGCGCGACCGACCAGCCATAGGCACCGTTGCGCTGTCTCGAGAGCTGCACGTCCTGCATCACCAGATGGAAGGCGCGGGCATCGTCCTGCGCGACGCGGTATTCGATCTCCACCACCAGCGGCCCGCTGCGCCCGGTCAGCGCGATCCGCACCTCGGGATCTGCCAACGCGTCGGCGTCCTCGTCGCGCCGTCCGACCGGCGGCATGGTCAGCCACAGGCCGAGCAGAGGCGAGGCCAGCATCAATGCGCCGGAGACCAGCAGGGCCGTCTCGACGCCGGCCGCGTCGGTCAGACGGCCCCAGCCCCAGCTTCCGATCGCGATGCCGCCGGCGATCGAGGCCTGGAAGGCCGCGAGCGATCGGCCGGCGACCCAGCGCGGTGCCGACAATTGCACGCCGATGTTGAACAGCGCGACCGCCAGCATCCACGCCGAGCCCGCCACCACTAGCGCGGCGGCCGTGATCACGGGCTCATGGCTCAGTGCGACCACGCCGATCGCACCGCCCATCGCGAGCGCGCACGCGCGGATCGCGGCCTCCCCGCTCATCAGCTTGCGCAGCGCACCGATGTTCAGCGCGCCGATCACGGCGCCCATGCCGAACGCGCCGAGCATGATGCCGTAGGTCTGCGCGCCGCCATGCAGCAGGTCGCGCGCCACCAGCGGCATCAGCGCCGACACCGAGCCACCGATCAACCCGGTCACCAGCGTGCGCGCCAGCACGATCTTGATCGGCGGCGAATTGGCGATGTAGCGCACGCCGGAAACGATGGCGCGGTTGAGCCGCTCGCGCGGCAGCTTTGCGGGCTCGCTCACGCGCCGCCACAGAAACAGCACGACCAGCAGCGGCAGATAGAGGACGGCATTGGCGGCGAAAGCCGCGACCGCGCCGGCGGCCGCAACCACGATGCCGCCGATCGCCGGCCCAAAGCTGCGCGCGATGTTGTAGCTGATGCCGTTCAGCGCCACCGCGGCCGGCAGCGTTTCGGACGGCACCTGCTCGCTGACAGAGGATTGCCAGGCCGGGCCGAACAGCGCCATGCCGCTGCCGACCACGAAGCACAGCGCCAGCAGGATCTGCGGGCTGACGAGGTTGAGGAAGCTGAGCGTCGTCAGCGTGGTCGCGCCGACAAGCGCAATCCCGAGCGACAGCAGGGCGACGACGCGGCGGTCGAACATGTCGGCAACCGCGCCGGCCGGCATCGCGATCAGCATCACCGGCAGCATCAACGCCGTCTGCACCAGCGCCACCTTGTCGGCGGACGAGGTCATCTGCGTCATCGCCCAGGCCGCGCCGACGGCCTGGATCAGGAGGCCGAGATTGGAGAGCAGGCTCGCCAGCCAGATGCGCCGGAAGATCATGTGCTGCAGCGGCGCGGCGACGCCGTCGCCCGCAAAGAACGAACGTTTCGGCTTGTCGGTCATCTGCCCTTCCATCGCGCCTGCTAAGCCTCCCCTGGCGATTGTTGATTCCTTGCGGACATCTGTGATGCCTGCGAAGGTCCTTCTCTGTCCAGTCCGCGCGGCGGCTATAAGGCACCGCGCGGTGGTGCTACGATACTGAAAATCATGGGGTGGAAACATGAATCTCTCGCGGCGAACGATCCTGAAGGCGGCTTCGGTGCTGCCTTTGGCGGCAGGCAGTCTTGACTGGCGCGCCTTTGCGCAGAATGCGCCGGCTGCCCCGCCCGCGGCCGAAATTCCGCCCATGTTGTTCGTTCACGGCAATGGCGACCAGCCGCCGATCTGGATGACGACGTTCTGGCGCATGGAATCCAACGGCATTTCGCGGGATCGCCTGTTTGCCATCAATTTTACCGATCCGCTGGCGCGCACCGACGACACGGTGGCGCAGCCGCAGCACTCTTCGACGGAAGACCAGCGGCGCGAGCTGGCTGAAGCAGTGGCCGATCTGAAGAAGAGGACCGGCGCTCCCCGCGTAGCGCTGATCGGCAATTCGCGCGGCGGCAATTCCATTCGCAGCTTGATCAGGAATGGCGGCGCCGGCGATGTCAGCCACGCCGTGCTGTGCGGTACGCCCAATCACGGCGTGTTCGCGACCGACGACAATCTCGGCAATGAGTTCAACGGCCGCGGTCCTTTCCTGAGCGGATTGAACCAGGGCGAAAGCGAGGTCACGCCGGGCGTCGCGTTCCTCACGCTGCGCAGCGATGGTTTCGACAAATACGCCCAACCTGATGGCCGCTTCATCGGCAAGCCGGGGGTGCCCACCGGGGTCACGTCGGACGGCCCGGCGCTGTCAGGGGCGACCAATCTGGTGCTGGGCGAGGTCGATCACCGCGAGACCGCGTATCATCCGCGCGCGTTCCGCGAGATCTTCAGGTTCATTGCCGGCCGTGAACCGGCACGCATTGCGATCGTGCCGGAGCAGCAGGTCAGCTTGAGCGGCCTCGTGACCGGCATGCCCGGCGGGGTACCGACCAATCGGCCGGTCACTGATGCCACCGTCGAAATCTTTCGGGTGGCGCCCGACACCGGCGAGCGGATCGGCGCCGCGCTGCATGTCTCGCACACCAAGGCCGACGGGCGCTGGGGGCCTGTCCTGGTCGATCCGACCTGGCCGCTCGAGATGGTGTTGACGTCGCCGGGCGAGCCGATCACGCATTATTATCGCTCGCCGTTCCCGCGCTCGTCCGACATCGTCCATCTGCGCGCTGCAAAGCCGCTTGGGCCGGCGGATGCGGGAGCGGGCGCGGTCGTCATCATGTCGCGTGCGCGCGGCTATTTCGGGCTGCCACGCGACATCGTCTCGCTCGACGGGCGGGAACCGGCCGACGTGAAGAGCGGCGTGCCGACCGATTCAACCGCCACGCTGCGGCTTCCCGCGGCGGAACTGGGACGACCGGTGAACTGCCTGTTCAACGAGGAGCGCATTGTGGCGCGCACGTGGCCCGCCGCCGAGAACAGGATTGCGGTTGCCGAACTGACTTACTAGGTCTGTGTCCGGGCTCCGGTCCAACAGCAAAGGCCTTCACGTGAGTACAGCCGAAGTCTACGACCTCGCCCGCGCGCGCCGGCCGCTTGTTCCGCCGGCGCCGCCCCGCGCCCCTGACGACATGACGGCGTTCGGGCGGATGGCGGCGATGCGCAAGAGCGCGATCGCAACCTGGGGCCAGCGCGCCTATGAGGACGACATCATCCGCGGGCGCTTCTTCGGCCGCTCCAGCTTCATCGTCAACGCGCCGGATGCGATCCGGCACGTGCTGGTCGACAATTACGAGAACTATACCCGCACGCCCACCGCGATGCGGGTGCTGCGCCCGGTTCTCGGCGAAGGTCTTTTGATCGCCGAAGGCCGCGCCTGGAAGCATCAGCGCCGGACGCTCGCGCCGGCGTTCACGCCGCGCGCGGTCGGGACCCTCGTTCCGCACATGATCGCGGCGATCGATGAAACGGTCGCCAAGCTGAAGGCAGAGAGCGGCGCGCCGGTCGAACTCTACGAGATCATCCAGCGCATGACGCTCGAAATCGCCGGGCGTACGATGTTCTCGTTCGAGATGGGCCATCACGGCGCCACGCTGCGCAACTTCGTCATGGAGTACGGGATGCGGCTGGCAGAGCCGCGCTTCCTCGACCTGCTGCTGCCGCTGTCCTGGCCGAGCCCGCAGGATTTTGCGCGCGCGCGCTTCCGCAAGCGCTGGACCGCCTTCGTCGCCGCGCTGATGGCCGAGCGCCGCGCGCGCGGCAAGAACGACGGCGCGCCGCCGCGCGACCTGTTCGACCTGATGGGCGACGCGCGCGATCCGGAGACCGGCGCTGCCTTCACCGACGAGCAACTCGGCGACGAGGTGGCGACCATGATCCTTGCCGGTCACGAGACCACGGCGACGACGCTGTTCTGGGCGCTCTATCTCTTGGCGCTCGATCCGGCCACCCAGGATGATGTCGCCCGCGAGGTCAAGGTTTTGGCCGCGAGCGGCGGCGCGCTCGAACCCGAAAAACTGAAATTTACCCGCGCCGTGATCGACGAGACGCTGCGCCTCTATCCTCCGGCGTTTTTGATCGCACGCGCCGCCGCCGGCCCGGATACGATCGCGGGGATACCGATCAAGGCCAATGACATCATCCTGATCGCGCCCTGGCTGCTGCACCGGCACGAAAAACTCTGGCGCGATCCGAGCGCCTTCATCCCACAGCGCTTCCTGACGGACGGCGCGCCCGACCGCTATGCCTATCTGCCGTTCGGCGTCGGCGCGCGGATCTGCATCGGCGCGCATTTCGCGCTGGTGGAAGCCACCTTGGCGCTGGCCCGGCTGATCGGTGCGTTTCGGGTTGAACTCGCCGATGAGACGCCGGTCATGCCGACCGCCGTCGTCACCACGCAACCGGACCGCTCGCCGCCGTTTCTGATCACACCTCGTTGACCGCACTTGCAGGTTGCGGCAAGCGGTCGCATTTATGTACCAACATGCAAGATATTCGTGCACAGATTTCAGTTCTCCGCGATGCCGCCGATCCGGTGGTCGCCGACGCAATCGCGCAGCTGATCGAAAGCGGTCGGGATTACGAGCTCAACCGCATCAACGTGCTGGATTTTTCGCAGCGCCGCGGGCTCGACGAGGAGCGCGCGATCTCCGGTTTCCTGCATGCCGCGCGGCTCGGCCTGTTCGATCTCACCTGGAACGTGCTGTGTCCCGGCTGCAGCGGTGTGCTGGATGCGCACACCACGTTGAAATCGCTGCGCAGCGACGACTATCATTGCGGGCTCTGCGCCTGCGGCTACCAGGCCTCCGTCGACGAGGCCGTCGAGGTCGCCTTCACGGTCAGCCCGCGGGTGCGCCGGATCGGCGCCCATGATCCGCACTCGCTGCCGCTCTGGGACTACTACAAGCAGGTGTTCTGGAGTTCGGGCATCGATCTCAACGAGGACTCATTCCAGTCCCTCGCCGACGAGGTGACGCTCGACGCGCTGGAGCTGCCGGCGGGCGAGAAGGCGGTTCTGTCGCTGCAGCTGCCGTCCGAATTCATCATCGTGTTCGAGCCGGTGACGCACTCCGCGCATTTCATCGATGTGCAGGGCGAGCCGACCAAGGAGCGCCAGCAGCTCTCGCTGATCTACAACAAGCAGCACGCGCCAACCGGGACCATGACGCTCCGCCCGGGGCCGCTGCGGCTCTCGGTCGACAACCAGGCCGGGGTGCGGGCACTGCCGACGGTCTTCATCGCGGCCGACGCGCTGCATCGCCTGCTCGGCAAGCGCAAGCCGTTCCTCACCGCCAAGCGGATGCTGTCCAACCAGACCTTTCGCGACGTGTTCAAGGCGGACAATCTCGACATCGACCAGCGGCTGAAAATCACCTCGCTGACCTTCCTGTTCACCGATCTCAAGGGGTCGACCGCGCTCTATGAGCGGGTCGGCGATCTCGCCGCCTTCGACCTGGTGCGCGCGCATTTCCATGCGCTGCTCGACATCATCGGCTCGGAAAAGGGCGCGGTGGTCAAGACGATCGGCGATGCCGTGATGGCGACGTTCGTCCGGCCGGAGCATGCGCTGATCGCGGGCCTTCGGATGCGTGCCGCGATGGACAAGCTGAACGAGCAGCGCGGGACCCGCGACCTGGTCGTCAAGATCGGCATTCACGAAGGCCCGTGCCTGGCGGTGATGCTGAACGAGCGGCAGGATTATTTCGGCCAGACCGTCAATATCGCCGCCCGGGTGCAGAGCCTCTCGACCTCGCAGGAGATCCACATCACCGGACCCGTCATCGATGCGCCGGGGGTGGCCACCATCCTGGAGAAGGAGGCGATCAGGCCGATCCAGAAGCACGCCGCGCTGCGCGGCATTGCCGACAAGGTCTTGGTCTACGAGATCCCCTGAAACGCGCTGGCGATCGCCATCGCTTTGGGCTGTCGTTTGAGCATGATCCGGAAAACCGCTTCGCAGTTTTCCGGATCATGCTCCGATACCGCCGCCGGTCTGCTGCGATGCACGGTCCTTGATGGCGAACAATTAACCTCGCCTTGTCCGGGCGGCCAATTGTATGGGCGCGCTTTTCAACTCATATATCCGTCGTAACCCGGTGCCACACATCCGGCGCCGCTTTCAACCCGATCGCTTTCGGCAGGAAACTCATGCTCGACGGACTGCGTCAATTCATCGCAGATGTGGTTTCTCCCCAGTCTCACCAGGATCGCGGATTCGACGACCGGGGATACCGGCTGGCGGCGACGGCGCTGCTGATCCATGTCATTTCACTGGATGGCGAGCCTTCCAATGTGGAGAAGCGCAAGCTTCATGCCCTGATCGAGACGAGTTTTGGGTTGGATCCCGGCACCGCCGACCGGCTGATCGCCGAGGCGACACTGGTCGAAGGCGAGGCCGTCGACCTCTATCATTTCACCAGCGTCATCATGCGCGAGGTCGATGAGGCCGGGCGCCTGCGCATCATCGAGATGATGTGGGAGCTGGTCTATGCCGACGGCGAGGTCACCGAGTTCGAGGACAACGTGGTATGGCGCGCCGCCGACCTTCTGGCGGTCTCGGCGCGCGACCGGATCGACCTGAAGCACCGCGTCGCCGCGCGGCTTGGCGTTGCGGCGCCGACCAAATAGCGCGTATGGCATCATCGAATGGTGGAAGGATCGAGCCTGCGGCACGGTAGCGCAGCGGGCAACGGTGCCTTGCCGGCGACAGAAAAGAATAGAAACAATTCGCCGTCTCATCGCAACCCACATGACGAAAGTTTAATGTGCGGTGGATCACCGCGATCAAACGAAGTAAGTCATAAAGCGCCCCTGTTCATCATTGGAAGGATGCCTTCACGATGCTCACGCATGCCGACTTGCATGCGAACCGCGCTGCCAGGACCCCATCGCCCGCGCCGCCGGGCCGCAAGCAATTGATCCAAGAGCCTTTGACCGTGACCGAACGTGTAACGCTGATTACCGGTGCTTCCGCGGGGATAGGCGCCGAGTTGGCGCGTGTGTTCGCGGCAAACGGTCATCGACTTGCGATCAGCGGCCGGCGCGAGGACCGCCTGGCGTCCTTGGCGAGTGAGATTGCCGCGTCCGGCAAGGCCGCGCCGATCGTGATTCCCTGCGACCTTGAACAGCAGGGCGCGACCGACCGGATTGCAGCCGCTTTGGCGGCGGCCGGCGTCGAGGTCGAGTACATGGTCAACAACGCCGGCTTCGGCCTGTTCGGCGCCTCGAATACGCTCGATCGCGCCGCCCAGCTCGGCATGATCGCCGTCAACGTGCAGGCCCTGACGGACCTGTCGCTGCGCTTCTCCGACAGCGTGATCCGCCACCGGGGCGGTATCCTGAATGTCGCGTCGGTGGCCGGCTTCCTGCCCGGGCCGGGAATGGCGGTGTATTACGCCTCCAAGGCCTATGTGCTGTCCTTCACGGAGGCGCTGCGCGGCGAACTCGCCCCTCATGGCGTGCGCGTGACGGCGCTCTGCCCCGGGCCGGTTCCGTCGGAATTTCAGACCCGGGCCGGGATCAAGCCCGGCATCGACTCCGTGGTCCTGAATGTCTCGCCCGCCGATGTCGCCAAGGAGGCCTATCGCGGCCTGATGGCCAACCGGCGCGCCGTGTTGCCCGGTCTCGGGGTCAAAATGGTACCGTTTCTGCTGCGATTTTTCCCACGCGGCTTCATCCTCGCCGCGGTCGGCCGTCTCCAGCTCGGCAAGCGCTGATCGAACCGCTCCCCAATTTCATGGGGCAGTCAGCGGCGGCGGCATCGCGTACAGCAAAGTTCGTTGAGCCGCGGGAGGTTGGCCCCGTCCTTGCTTTCCATGAACGCGGCCCAGCACACGCGATGTTAACCTTTGTTTAGCTATGATTGCGATGCGATGACGATGCAACTGCCCAGGATGTCCAGGCCCGCAGGCGCGGAGCAGCGCGATCCTCGGCGATTGACCGGCGAACCCGAGAGCTCGTTGCCGGTCCTCGTGGTTCTGCATCAGGAAACATCGAGTCCCGGCCGCGTCGGCAATGCCTTGCGCGCGCTCGGGCACGAACTCGACATCCGCCGGCCGCGGTTCGGCGATCCGCTTCCCGAGACACTCGATGAGCACGCCGGTGCCGTGATTTTCGGCGGCCCAATGAGCGCCAATGACGGCGACGACTACATCCGCCGCGAGATCGACTGGATCGAGCTCCCGCTCAGGGAACAGCGGCCGTTTCTCGGCATCTGCCTGGGGGCCCAAATGCTGGCAAAACAGCTTGGCGCCGCCGTCGCCCCGCATCCGGAGGGCCGCGCCGAGATCGGCTATTATCCGATCCGCCCGACCGCGGCGGGGCTAAAGCTGTGTCCGGATTGGCCTGCCCATGTCTATCACTGGCATCGGGAAGGTTTTGCGCGCCCCAGAGGTTGCGAACTGCTCGCCGAAGGCGACGACTTTCCGGTGCAGGCGGTGCGCTACCAAAACGCCTTCGGCCTGCAGTTCCACCCCGACGTGACCTACCTGATGATGCATCGCTGGACCACGCGCGGCCACGACCGGCTGTGTGCCCCCGGCGCGTGTTCGCGCGACCGCCACTTTGCCGATCGCGCGGTGCACGACGTCGCCGAGCGGGCGTGGCTGAAGCATTTCATCGAAGGCTGGCTCGCGCTCACGCCGATGCGATTCGCGCAGGCAGCGGAGTAGATGATTGAGAGAGCCCGCCGTCGCCCTGCGGGCTTCGGCGCGGCACCTGGTCAGAGATGCTTCTTCGCAAAGGCCCGACCGGAGCCAGACTTCAAGTATTTCTCGAAAGCGAAAGCTTTTTTCTCGACGCTAAACGCAACGTAGGTTTTGACCCGCCAAGGTCGGAATTTGGACGTATGGGGCACTTCGCCAGCGTTGTGCTTGGTCAATCGGGCAGGAACGTCGTCGGTAATGCCAGCGTAAAAATGCTCGGAATCGAGGCTCTCGAGGATGTAGACGTACTTCACTCCGCCTCCGGGGCTACGGCGCGGCAGCCTCCGCTCGCTTCGCGAGGACAGACTTGATGCCGGCTTGCCGAGCCGAAGCTCGCGAAGCGAGCGGAGGCTGGTGGAGCCAGGCGGGATCGAACCGCCGACCTCATCATTGCGAACGATGCGCTCTCCCAGCTGAGCTATGGCCCCATCGCGGCCGCCTCATGGGCAAAACGGCGGCCGGCAATCGGCGCCATTTAAGTCCGCCCCAAGGCCAAGTCAAGAACGCTGAGAATCGATGCCTTTCATTAGGTATTGCGGCGGAGTTCCCTTGTTTGGGCAGGGCGGAACCGATATTTAGCTCTGGGCTCCCTCGCCGCTCAAGGCTTGCGTCGGACACGGAGCGCCCATGGTGAAATCCGCGATCCGGAGCCAGAGCCCTCAGTCATGCGTGCTGTCCTCGACATCATCGTCTACGTTCTCGATCTCTACGTTTGGCTGCTGATCGCCTCGGCCATCCTGTCCTGGCTGATCGCCTTCAACGTAGTGAACACCCGCAACCAGTTCGTCGCGGCGGTGGCGGAGTTCCTCTACCGGATCACCGAGCCCGTGCTGGCGCCGGTCCGTTCCGTGCTGCCCAATCTCGGCGGTCTCGATATCTCGCCGATCATCGTGATCCTGATCATCATGTTCATCCAACGGGTGATCGCGTACTACATCTACCCCTACGTCTTCTGACCCTTACATGGATGGTTCCCTGGCGCATCTCTGATACCGGCCTCACGCTCGCACTCAGGGTGACGCCGCGCGGCGGCCGCGATGCGATCGACGGCGTCGATACGCTCTCCGATGGTCGCAGCGTGCTGCGTTTGCGGGTGCGCGCGATTGCCGATGGCGGCGAGGCCAACCGCGCCGTGACGGAGCTTCTGGCAAAATCGCTCGGAGTGCCCAAGGCACGCGTACGGCTGATCTCGGGCGCGACCTCGCGCTTGAAGCAGATTGCGGTCGACGGCGACGGTGCAACGCTCGCCGACGCGCTGCAGGCGCTGACATCGGCGAAGACCGGATCATGACAGGCAGGCAAAGGAATGAGATGACGGCCCGGATCATCGATGGAAAAGCAATCGCTGCCCAGTTGCGCGACCGCGTCGCAGCCGAGGTCATTCGCATCAAGCGCGATCACGGCCTGACGCCGGGTCTGGCGGTGGTGCTGGTCGGCAACGATCCGGCCAGCGAAGTCTATGTCCGCAGCAAGCACAAGCAGACCCAGGACGCGGGCATGGCCTCGTTCGAGCACAGGCTGCCCGCCGATGTCGCGCAGGATGATCTGCTGGCCCTCATCGCGCAGCTCAACCGCGACAGCGCGGTGCACGGCATTCTGGTGCAGCTGCCGCTGCCGAAGGCGCTCGACACCGAAGCCGTGATCAACGCGATCGATCCGGCCAAGGATGTCGACGGGCTGCATCCGCACAATGCGGGCCGGCTCGCCGGCGGATTTGCCGCGCTGTCGCCGTGCACGCCGCTCGGCTGCATCATCTTGAGCAAAACCGTGCACACCTCGCTCGAAGGCATGAACGCGATCGTCATCGGTCGCTCCAACCTGGTCGGCCGCCCGCTGCTACAACTCCTGCTCAACGAGAATGCGACGGTGACGATCGCGCATTCGCGCTCGCGCGATCTGCCAAACCTGTGCCGGCAGGCCGACCTGGTCTACGCCGCCGTGGGCAAGCCGGAGATGGTGCGCGGGGACTGGATCAAGCCGGGGGCGACCGTGATCGACGTCGGCATCAACCGCATTCCGGCAGGCGATGGCAAGACCCGGCTGGTCGGCGACGTCGCGTTCAACGAGGCCGTCGGGGTCGCGGGCGCGATCACGCCGGTGCCCGGTGGCGTCGGGCCGATGACGGTGGTCTGCCTGCTGGTGAACACGCTGCGTGCGGCTTGTGCGATCGCCGGGCTGCCGCGGCCTGCGGTGTGAGCCGCGAACTCCGCTCCACCTCTCCCCGCTTGCGGGGGAGAGGTGGAGAGGGGGAAAGCCGCGAGTTCGGTACTTGTTGCTGCCCCCACCCCGGGCCTCCCCCGCAAGCGGGGGAGGGAGAAGAGGGAGCGCGCACGCTGAAGGTCTTGCCTTCTTCGGAAAGCTATTTCTTCGCCCGCGCGATACCTTCTTCGATGAGCTTGAAAGCGTCTTCGGCCGATCCCCAGCGCAGCACCTTTACCCATTTGCCGGGTTCGAGATCCTTGTAGTGCTCGAAGAAGTGCTGGATCTGCTGCAGCGTGATCTCCGGCAGATCGCTGTAGCTCTGCACCTTGCTGTAGCGCTTGGTCAGCTTTGACGAGGGCACCGCGATGATCTTCTCATCGCCACCCGCCTCGTCTTCCATCAACAGCACGCCCACGGGACGCACGCTGATGACCGCGCCCGGCACGATCGCGCGCGTGTTGGCGATCAGCACGTCGCATGGATCGCCGTCACCCGAGAGCGTATGCGGTATGAAGCCGTAATTGCCCGGATAGCGCATCGCCGTATAGAGGAAGCGGTCGACGACCAGCGTGCCGGCTTCCTTGTCCATCTCGTACTTGATCGGCTCGCCGCCGACCGGCACTTCGATGATGACGTTCACTTCCCGCGGCGGGTCGACCCCGATCGGGATCGCGTCGATACGCATGAATGGCTCCGTAAGGATTTTGGTTGAGGCAACCCGCGCGCCTCACGCTCCCACCCCACAAATGGACCACAGGCAGCGTCAAGCACCGGACCGTATGATGACCGGCCGGTTGTGCGCTCGATTGCACTGCAAATCAATGGGATCGAAGAACTTTGGCGGCCGTCGGTAAAACGCGGCCGCATGCGGCGGAAGGCTTCAGTTGGTCCAGGCGAAAGCCACCTTGTCGAGCGATTTCGGCCCGAACCGCTCGGAGGAGCGGGCGACCATGCGGCCGCCAAGCGTGCGGTAGAATTCGGTCGCGGGCTCGTTGTCGGAAAGCGCCCACACCACCATGCTCTTCAGCCCGCTCTGCACCAGGTCGCGGCGCGCCGACGTGAACAGGCGGCGCCCGAAGCCGAGGCCCTGGAATTCAGGGCGTAGATACAGCTCGTAGATCTCGCCGTCGAAATGCAGGCTGCGGGCGCGGTTGCGGCCGTAATTGGCGTAGCCCGCGATCTTGTCGCCGAACACCAGCACGCTGACGCGGCTGCCCTTGCGAATCGCACTGTCCCACCAATGCGGGCCGCGTCGGTTGATCAGCTTCTCCAGCTCGGCGCCGGGAATGATTCCCTGATAGGCTGCGCGCCAGGCTTCGTCATGAGTAGACGCCACCGCGGCTGCATCCGCAGCTTTGGCTGGCCGTACCTCGATTAGCGTTGTGCTCATGTCTCAATCAAAGCAAGTCGCCGGGCTCCCTTCAAGGTCTATCGTTAATTATCGGTTAACCTGTGGACTTTCTGCATCAGTTTAGCGGCTGCAATTGTGCCGAAAAGGGACAGAAGCGTGCCCGTGCTGCGATTCGAGGTGTTTGAGGGGGTGGTTGCGGTTTCAACCGGCCGGTTGAGTAACTCCGGTGTCATAAACCGCGCGGAATTTGGACCATGAGCAGGTAGTCTTCCCATCGCGATACCACCTGAACTCAGGACGCTTGATGCGGTCGTGGAAAATCGGTCTGACCTTGCTCGTGCTCGGTCTGTTTTCGGCAGAGACGGCGCTGCCGCAACCTGGCTTTGGACCTGTGGGCAGCGAAGGCGCGCCGTTTCGCGCGCAAGCCTGGCTCGTCCCGTCGCCGGATGCCGACGTCGCCGCCCATGCGGTGCTTTATCGCCCGCCCGGCGAGGGGCCGTTTCGCCTTGCGGTGATTGCGCACGCCTCGACCGAGAACGTGCTGCGACGCGCGCAAATGCCGCAACCGGAATATGGCGCGCTGGCCGAACGGCTCGTTGCACGCGGCCTTGCCGTGCTGGTGCCGGAACGTCTCGGGCATGGGGCGACGCGGGGGACCTATCTGGAAGACCAGGGCGGTTGTGACGAGGCGGACTACGCCCGCTCCGGGCAAGCCACCGCCGACCAGATTGCCCTGGCGTTGAAATTTTTGCGCGAGCAGCCGTTCATCGGCAAGGAACCGGCCGTCCTGATCGGCCATTCCGCCGGCGGCTGGGGGGCGCTGGCGCTCGCCGGCGCCGACCCGCAGATGGTTTCGGCGATCATCGTCTTTGCCGCCGGGCGTGGCGGCCATGCCAATGACGTTCCGGGCAAGCTCTGTGCGCCGCACACCTTGATCGCCGCCGCGAAAGCATTCGGCAGGGGGGCACGCGTGCCGGTGACCTGGCTGGTTGCGGCCAATGACAGCTATTTTCCACCGGCGTTCTCGCGCGAACTCGCCGATGCCTTTCGTGCCGGCGGCGGCACGGTCGAACTCAAGACGCTCCCGGCGTCGGGAAGCGAGGGGCACTGGCTGGCCGAGACCGAAAGCGGCGTCAAACTGGCCGCGGCGGAGCTCGACCGTGCGCTGGGGATCACCTCGGGCCCTGGCGGACAGAGGTCGGTGCGCAAGCGATGACGTTCTATGTCCTGATCAAATATCTGCACGTGCTCGGCGCCATCGTGATTCTCGGCACCGGAAGCGGCATCGCCTTCTTCATGCTGATGGCGCATCTGAGCCGGGAGGCCGCGTTCATCGCGCGCACGGCGGCCACCGTAGTGGTCGCCGACATGCTGTTCACGCTGACGGCGGTGATCCTGCAGCCGCTCACCGGCGGCCTGTTGATGATGCTGACGGACGTGCCGGTCACGGAGCATTGGCTGGTCGCTTCACTGGCGCTCTATGCAGTGGCCGGATTGTTCTGGGTGCCCGTGATCTTCATGCAGATCGAGATGCGCAATCTGGCCCGTATCGCCGAGGCGGGCGAAAAAGCCCTGCCGCCGCGCTATTTCGTCCTGTTCCGGCGCTGGGTCTGGTCTGGTATTCCCGGCTTCGGCTCCGTCATGATCATTCTCTGGCTGATGATCGCCAAGCCGGAGTTTTGATCGCGCATGGCCGACCAGGTGGCACAGCGAAACGTTCTGGTGTTCGGCGCCTCCGGTCTGATCGGGCGCTACGTGACAGATGACCTGCGCGCGCGAGGTTTTCATGCGATCGGCCTTGCACGGCGGTTCGCGGCGGCGCAACGCGCGGGCGCGCTCGATCTGGAAATGCCGATCCTGTCGCTGAAGCTCACGGATCTGGTGCGTCTGATCCGCGACCATGCCGCAGATACGATCGTCAACTGTGTTGGCGTGCTGCAAGATGGTCCCGGCAGCAGCACGCATGCCGTGCATTGCGATTTCGTCGTGCGGCTTTTGGAGGCCATCAAGCAGAGCGGGCGTGCGGTCCGCGTGATCCACATCTCCATTCCCGGCGATGCGCAGCAGGATCGTACCGCCTTTGCGACCAGCAAGCGCGAGGCGGAGCGGCTGATCGCGGCGTCAGGCGTGGCCTACGCGATCCTGCGGCCGGGTTTTGTGATCGCACCCAGCGCCTGTGGCGGCAGTGCTCTGGTCCGGGCGCTGGCCGCTTTCCCGTGTGAGTTGCCTGCCAAGGAAACCGCGACGCCGTTCCAGCCGGTCATGGTGGAGGATGTCGCGGCGACGATCGCCTGGCTCGCCGCGTGCGACAGCGACGATGTTGCGGTTCGCGCCGTGACTTGGGACTTGATGCAACCGGAGCCGGTCACGCTGGCCGGCGTGATCGACAATTTCCGGCTTGCCTATGGCACGGCCAAACGGCTGCGTATCCCCTTGCCCCGCATCCTGCTCGATCTCGGAGTGAAGCTCGGCGACCTCGCAAGTCATCTCGGCTGGCAGCCGCCGCTGCGCTCGACCGCGCTCGCCGAGCTCAGGCGCGGCGTGACCGGCGATCCCGCGCCGTGGATGGACGCGACCGGCATCGTGCCCAGGACGATCGCGCAGACGCTCGCGCGGCCCGCCAGCATTCAGGACAAATGGTTTTCGCAGCTGTTCCTGCTAAAGCCGCTGGTCATCGCGAGCCTCGCGCTGTTCTGGTCCTTGTCCGGGTTCATTGCGCTGGTGATCTCGTTTCCGGCGACCAAGGCGATCCTCGCGAGCCACGGATTTCCCGCGTGGCTGAGCGCGCCCTTTGCCGGCATCACCAGCCTGATGGACATGAGCATCGGCGTGCTGATCGCGTTCCGCAGGACCGCAGCCTTTGGCCTTGCCGCGGGCATCGTGGTGGCGCTCGGCTACATGGCGGGAACCGCGCTGCTCACGCCGGATTTATGGGTCGAACCGCTGGGCGCACTGGTCAAGACCGGGCCCGCAATCGTATTGATGGGCGTGGGGCTTGCGACTCTGGACAATCGATGACGAACGCCTGATGACAAACACCTGGCCCGACGACGATGTGATCCTGTTCGATGGCGTCTGCGTGTTCTGTTCGCGCTGGGTTCGATTCGTAGCAGTGCGCGATGTCGACAGGCGCTTCCGCTTCACCACCATCCAGTCGCCCTACGGCGCGCGGCTGGCGCGCAATTTTGGCATCGATCCCGCCGACCCCGACTCCAATGCCGTCATTCATGGCGGCACGGCGCATCTGCAGTCCGACGCCGCGCTGACCGTGCTCTCGACGCTGCCGAACTGGCGCTGGGCGCGCGTGCTGTTCCTTGTGCCCAAGCCGCTGCGGGATGCGGTCTATGGCCTCATCGCGCGCAACCGCTACAGGATCTTTGGCAAATACGACGCCTGCATGGTGCCGGACACGGATTTGCGCGCACGGGTGATTGAATAGCTCTCCGTCATTGCGAGCGCAGCGAAGCAATCCAGAATCTCGCCGCGGTGATAGTCTGGATTGCTTCGCTGCGCTCGCAATGACGGTGTGCCTATCGAGCAGTTGCAACTGAGGCCATCACCTCCCTTGCCGCCCTCGCGCCACTGTCGTGCGCGCCGTGGGCGGTGGAGAAAAAGTTCGGCGAGGTGGCCTCTCCCGCGAAGAACAGCCGGCCGTCGACGGGCGCGGCCAGCACCGCGCGCTTGTCGGCGTGGCCGGGGAGCGCATGCGAATAGGCGCCGCGTGCGAAAGGATCATGAGCCCAGCGCGATTCGCCGAGCGGGCTCAGCTTGCGGCGAAAATCATTGCCGAGATACCGTGCGATCTCGTCGATCGCGGCGGCCGCGATCGCGCCCTCGCCGGCGTCTTCCAGCGCCTTGGCATGGCGACCGCCGAAAAAACCTTCGATGCACGGCTGGCCGAACGGGCGGAGGTGATAGGTCCCCATATCCGTGCGGAAGGTCAGCCCGCGCAAATTGCCATCTTTCGGCAGTGCTTCGGGCTCCGACAAAGCCAGCATGACCTTGTCGTCCACCCCGAGCGGTAGGCCGGCCGCCGCATCGACCTTGGTCGGCAGCCCCGGGACAAAGCGGATGGTTTCATCCGCGATCAGATTGGTGGGTACCGTGACAATGACCTTGTTTGCGCTCAGCGCACCCAGCGATGTTTCGATGCGCAGGAGCTGCGCCGAATGGTCGATCAGGGTGACCTTGCAATTGAAGACGAGCGGCAGCGACTCGCCATAGGCTGCCATCAGCGCGCCATAACCGCGTCGCACCCGCCAGTTGATGCCGGTGTCGTGATAGGCCTCGATATCCAGGATCGAGACCTGGTCGAGCTCACAGCCATTCACATAGGTCGAAATCGCATCGATCATTGGATTCCAGCGATTGCCGGGCTCGAGATAGAGATTGGCCGCGCCGTCCTCGCCGCGCAGCGCGGCCTGCTCGAGGCGATCGTAGAACGCGTCGATGGCGCGAAAGAATTTTGCGCGTTCAGCTTCCGGAAACACCTCGCCAAACGCGCGGTCGCGCCAGGGCGGGATCGTCTTGTCGACCTCGAAGCCGAACTGTTCGGCAATCGGAACGAAGGAGTTTTGGTCCGCCGAATGCAGCCAGCCGCAGCCGACGTCGAAGATGACATCAGGTGCGGCCTGCACGGTGTAGGCGCGCCCGCCGACCCGGTTGCGCGCCTCCAGCACGACCATGGAGAGGCCGGAGTCTTTTAGCGCGTGCGCCGCGCCGAGGCCGGCGGCGCCTGCTCCGATGATGGCAATGTCGACGGAGGAGGGGAGGGACATTCGGTCAACATAATCGTCGTGCCAGCGCCTGTCGCGGGCATCCACCTGCCAATATCCAAGACGTGGATGGCCGGGACAAGCCCGGCCACGACGGATTCCGTACTGAATACCGAAACTTACGCCACCGCTTAAGCGACGGCTTAAGCCACCGCTTCCCTGGCCTTTTCGGCGCGTTTGCGCTCGTTCGGATCCAGGAACTTCTTGCGCAGGCGGATCGATTTCGGCGTCACCTCGACGAGTTCGTCGTCCTCGATATAGGCGAGCGCCTTTTCCAGGGTCATCCGGATCGGCGGGGTCAGCCGCACGGCCTCGTCCTTCGACGTGGTGCGGATGTTGGTGAGCTGCTTGCCCTTGAGCACGTTGATCTCGAGGTCGTTGTCGCGGGTGTGCTCGCCGACGATCATGCCGCGATAGACCTTCCAGCCCGGTTCGATCATCATCGGGCCGCGATCTTCCAGCTTGAACATGGCGTAGGCCACCGCCTCGCCCTGGTCGTTGGAGATCAGGACGCCGTTGCGGCGGCCCTGGATATCGCCCTTGAAGGGCGCGTAGCCGTGGAACAGGCGGTTCATGATCGCGGTGCCGCGGGTGTCGGTCAGAAGCTCGCCCTGATAGCCGATCAGGCCGCGGGTCGGCGCGTAAAACACCAGCCGCAGGCGATGACCGCCGGACGGGCGCATTTCGATCAGTTCCGCCTTGCGCTCGCTCATCTTCTGCACGACGACGCCGGAATGCTCCTCGTCGACGTCGATCACGACCTCCTCGATCGGCTCCTGCAGGCTGCCTGTCGCCTCGTCTTTCTTGAACACGACACGGGGCCGCGACACCGAGAGCTCAAAACCCTCCCGGCGCATGGTCTCGATCAGGATCGCGAGCTGCAATTCGCCGCGTCCGGCGACCTCCATGGAATCCTTGTCGGCCGATTCGGTGACGCGCAGCGCGACGTTGCCCTCCGCCTCGCGCAGCAACCGGTCGCGGATCATGCGGCTGGTCACCTTGTCGCCCTCGGTGCCGGCCAGCGGCGAGTTGTTGACGATGAACGACATCGACACGGTCGGCGGATCGATCGGCTGCGCCGGCAGCGGCGCCTCGATCGCGGGATCACAGAAGGTGTCGGCGACGGTGCCCTTGGTGAGGCCGGCAATGGCGACGATGTCGCCGGCCTCGGCCTCGTCGAGCGGGGTGCGCTCGATGCCGCGGAAGGCGAGAATCTTCGTGATCCGCCCCTGCTCGATCGCCTTGCCGTCGGCGGAGAGCACCTTGACCTGCTGGTTCGGCTTGAGCAGGCCGGAGGTGATGCGGCCGGTGATGATGCGGCCAAGATAGGGATTGGCTTCCAGAATGGTGCCGATCATGCGGAACGGACCGGGCTCGATCTGCGGCGCCGGGACGTGGCGCAGGATCAGGTCGAACAGCGGCTGCATGCCGGCCTCCTTGGGGCCCTCCGGGCTCTCGGCCATCCAGCCCTGCTTGGCCGAGCCGTAGAGGATCGGAAAGTCGAGCTGCTCCTCGCTGGCGTCGAGCGCCGCGAACAGGTCGAACACCTCGTTGATCACCTCGGTCGGCCGCGCGTCCGGGCGGTCGACCTTGTTGATGACGACGATCGGCTTGAGCCCGACCTTGAGCGCCTTGGAGACCACGAATTTTGTCTGCGGCAGCGGGCCCTCGGCGGCGTCCACCAGCACCAGGGCGCCGTCGACCATGTTGAGGATGCGCTCGACCTCGCCGCCGAAATCGGCGTGGCCGGGTGTATCGACGATGTTGATGCGGGTGTCCTTCCACTGCACCGAGGCGGCCTTGGCCAGAATGGTGATGCCGCGCTCGCGCTCCAGGTCATTGGAGTCCATGGCGCGCTCGGCGACCTTCTGGTTCTCGCGAAAAGTTCCGGACTGCTGCAGGAGGCGGTCGACCAGCGTGGTCTTGCCGTGGTCGACGTGGGCGATGATGGCAACGTTGCGAAGGTTCATGGCGGCTTCTTTATCGGTCGTGATCGGTCGTGCGATATGGCTTCGTGCGCTCCCGCATTCCGTACACCGGGACGTCGTCTGGCGGATGACGCTTTTTGCGGAATCGGGCAAGGGCCACCTGGCCCCGAGCCAAAAAGGAAGCCCGGCCAACCGGGCCGGGCATACCCTACACGTTGCGGCGCAATATATTCAGGAAACGCCAAAAAACAATGGGTTGTTTTACGGCTGGCGAGCCGAATTCTGCTCAGGCGCTGTCCAACTCCGCGGTAGGGTAAACTCCGCGCAGGACCTCCTCGAAATGGCTTTTGACCTGCTCGTTGCAGAGGCAGGCCCGCGCCTGCAGGGCGGCGCGGTCACGCACCAGGATGGCGCCCCGCCGGGTTTCCAGAATGCCTTCGGCCTTGAGGGTCTGGAGCACGCGGCTGGCATAGGAGCGGCCGACCCCGAGCAGGGTGGCCAACTGCTCATGGGTCAGCGGCACGGCGTTCTCGCCGTCGGTACGCTCCATTGCGGAAACGATCCATTTGGCAGTGCGCTGTTCGATCGAATGGATCGCGTTGCAGGCGGTTGACTGGAACATCTGCGCCATCATGCAGTCCGCGTACCGGGCGAAGACGTTGCGCAGGGTCAAAGACGTCAACTTGGCAGCCTGAAGGCGGACCATCGGCAGTTTGACGAAGGTGCCGCCGAACTTGACGACGACGCGTGTGTAGGCCGGCAAAAAACCCTGGCTGACGATCCCGCCGACCGCGCCCTCCCGGCCGACCAAAATGGTCTCGACGTCGCGGCCGTCCTCGTTGGACACCAGATAGGTGGCAAGCGCCGGGCCGCAGGGAAAGTGGACGATATCGACGTCGTCGCCGGGATTGTAGAGCAGATCGTTCGCCGCGGCGTCGTGCAGGGTCAGATACGGTTCCACCAGAGCGAAATCGGCGCGGTTGAGGCGGCGCAACAGATTGTTGTAGGGGCGGTCGCCAACGTCGGCCGCCGTGTCGCGTCGGGTGAGCATGGGTGTTCCTCCCTGTTCCCATCAAGCGTCCATAGACCGATCGGTTCCGGCTGAATGTCGACAAGTGAACAGACGGACCCGCGGGGAGGTGCTCAGATCGGGTCGGATCCCGTCGGTGTGCTTGTAAGGAGGCGTCGACAGCGGGCCGTCCTGACCCCTGGAACCCGCTGAAACATATGGCCAACCTTCCGAACGACGTGCTGATCGTCGAGGACGATCCAATCATCGCGCTCGACCTCGAGGAGACCGTTCTCCGCCTCGGCGTGAAAAGCGCGCGCACCGCGTCAAGCGTTGCGCGTGCATTGGACCTGCTCGCCGAGCGTGCGCCTGATCTGGCGCTGCTCGACGTCGGGCTGCGGCATGAAAACAGCTTTGGCATTGCCGAAAAGCTTGCGGTGCTGAAAATCCCCTTCGTCTTCGTGACGGGTTACGGCAGCGATAACGTGCCGCGCGCCTTCGCGGACCGGCCCCGGCTGCAAAAGCCCTGCACGACCGCGGCGCTGCTGCTGGTGCTACAGCGGTTCGGTGCGGTCAGCGAATGACGCGCCGTCAATGGACGCGCTGAGTCATGCCGGGGTCACCCGCGTGACCCCCGACGGATCGCCGCCCAGATCAGCAGGACCCCGATGGCTCCAACCATGAAGCACAGGAGAACGACGAGCATGAGGCTGCTGTCGAAGCGCGACGCGCCGCCTATGAAAAACAGGGCGCACAGGCCGGGCAGGAGCAGGACGACGCCGGTGAGCCCGATCAGCGCGGTGACGCAGCCGCTGGGCTGATGCGGCGGCGGCGTCGACCCGAACGGAGGGGGCGTGATGGACCTGTCGTCGGGCTCGCTCATGATCCGTCAGCTCCGGCCAGCCGGGCGCGGATCTCGCCGATTCGCCCGTCGCGATAGAACAGGTTGTAGGTATCGAATGGAATGATCTCGCCATCCTGCGTGACGAAATGGATGCAGGAGCGCTTGACGTTGCCGACGCAGAAATTGAAGCGGTCGAGAAACTGCACGATGGTGACGCGAAAGACGTTCTCGTAAGCGAGGCCGTCAGGCACCTGGAAGGTCGGCAGGCAGCACAGCAATTCGGCCACGCGCTCCCCGGTATTGAGCGGTCCCGACGACAGCGAGAACAGCTCGATGAACTTTTCCCGCAGTGCCGGGTATTTTTCCGGGCTGATCGTGTTGGGCATGACCGCGAGCAACTGCTCCTGCGGGATCAGCGAGGTCAGCGGCAGCACGGTCGCGCCGTTGCGCAGGCCGTAGCCGATCGAGATGCTTTCCGGGTTGCAGGGCAGCGGGATCATGTCGCTTGCGCCGAACACGCCGGTCTCGATCACGCGCTGGCGGATTTCCGACAGCATGATCCGGTCGCGCTCCTTGGCAAAATTCTCGTTGCGGCCGGCGTCCTGCACCGGCTGCAGCGTCACGCCGCGCACACAGCTCCATTGCAGGGCGTGACGGACGATATCGCCGATCTCGTGGTCGTTGACGCCGCGCTTGATGGTCGCGACCAGCGTGGTCGAAAGGCGGTGCCGTTCGAGGTTTTGCAGCGCCTCGTGTCGGATCTTTCGCAGATCCGCACCGCGCAGGTTGATCAGGGCATCGCGCTGCAGCGAATCGAACTGCAGGTAGATCTCGAGGCCGCGCCGGTTTTCCGCGAGCCGCGCCGCGAAGTCCGGCTCGCGTGCGATCCTGAGGCCGTTGGTGTTGATCATGACATGGCGGATCGGCCGGGCGCGTACCGCGTCCAGGATGGCGAAGAAATCCGGATGCAGCGTCGGCTCGCCGCCGGAAATCTGCACCAGGTCGGGCTCGCCCTCGCTTGCCACAAGCGCATCGAGCATCTTTTCGATTTTTGGCAGCGGCGTGAAAGCGGTGCGTGCCGGCGAGGAGCCGGCAAAGCAGACCGGGCAAATGAGGTTGCAATGCTCGGTGATCTCGATCAGGGCAAGGCAGGAATGCTGCTCATGGTCCGGGCACAGGCCGCAGTCGAACGGGCAGCCATATTCGGTGCGGCGCTGAAAAATGAGGGGCTTGTCGCCCGGCTTGATGTAGTCCTTGCAGCGGCGCCAATAGGCTGCATCGGTGGAGATCAGGGTCGATTGCACGCCGTGCTCGCGGCATCGCTTTTCGTACCAGACCTCGTCGCCGAGAAGCTGGATCTTGGTCGGCACCAATGCGAGACAGGTTTCGCACAGCGATTGGGTCTGGCCCCAGAAGATGTAGGGACGCGATCTACGCAGCGGCGCGTTCATCGGTGAGCCTTAGGGACGGCGCCTTCGCCAACATGACGAGCGCGTAGACAAGGACGGCCAGCGACAGCAAATGGAACAGTGTGAGCGGGCCGAGCACGGGACCGTATGGCTTGAGAAATTCCCAGGCGAATCGCTGCAGCCCGTAATAGGCGAGCGCGAGATAGAAGCCGTTTTCGATGATGAAGTCGGAGTGTTTCAGGACGGCGACGATGTAGCCGATCGCGAACGCCGCCATCGCGGCGCTCTCATAGAGCTGGATCGGATGGCGCAGGATGCCGTCGCCGAAATCGTGTCCCCAGGGCAGCGTCGTGGGCGTGCCGTAAGTGAAATCGTCGAGCCCCGCGGCGTAGCAGCCGAGCCGTCCGACGGCGATGCCGACAGCCAGCGGCAGCGCGAAGCGCGCGCCGGTGCGGACCGCGATTCCCGACAGCCATTTGTAGCCTTCGACGGCAATGATGCCGCCGGCCAGTGCGCCTTCGACCGACCGCGCGACGCCCGTCTGCCCGGACAGCCAGAGATTGAGCGTGCCGAACAGGAAAGCGCCGAGGCCGGCACCGCAGAGCAGGACCGCGACATAGCGCAGTTCCAGGCTTTGCCGCGGAAAGTGCAGGTTGTTGCGCCGCGACAGCCAGAACGCTGCGGCCGCGGCGGCGAACCAGGCGGCGAGGTCGAACGCCGCATGCAAGCCTGTTTCCCCCATGAAATCCACTTTAGGTGGGTTGCCGTCGGGGGGAAACAGCTAAGTCGCGGTCAACGGCGGGGCGCGATGCGGGGAAGGCGGTGTGCTCAGCTGCCGCCGAAGATGCGGTTGCACGTGCTGCTCAGGTGGTCCCGCATGGCCTCGCGGGCGCCCGCGCCGTCCTGCCCGGCGATGGCGTCGAGGATCGCGACATGCTCGGCCTGGACCGCGACCAGGTGCGCATCGGATTTATGCAGCGAGAGCCGGCGGGCGATCTCGATCGAGACCTCGATCTGGGCCTGCATGGCCTGCAGCGCCGACACGAACCAGGAATTGCCACTGGCCCTGGCAACCAGCAGATGGAAGCTGAAATCCGCCTCAACACCAAGCGCCCGCGCGCCGATCGACTGGTCGAGCAGGGCAATGGCGGCCCGCAATTCGGCGAGCTGCGCTTCGCTCCGTGCCATTGCGGCCAAGAATGCGCTTTCGCCCTCGACCGCGGCGCGGAATTCGTAGCACTGCTTGATCTGGTTGAAGCTGTCGACGACGCGGAAGGCCGGCTTCTGAACGGTCGTGCGGTCCTGAGGCAGCGCTTGCACGTAACTGCCCGAGCCCCGTCGCGAGGCGATGAGGCCCTCATCGCGCAGCCGTGCCAAGGTCTCCCGGACGGTCGGCCGTGAGACGCCAAAGCGCTCGGCGAGCGCCGTCTCGGACGGCAGCCGCTCTCCTTCCGCGATCTCGTTCCGCTCGATCATCGCGGTCAGCGCGTCGAAGAGTTTGTCTCCAAGGCGTCGCATGGCCGTCCGTCCAAATCCCTGGGACATGCCCGGCGCGTTGCAAGGTCGATCTGTCTGGCAAATTTTCGTCTGGGTCTCAAATAAGTCAAGCCAATTCAAAACTGGCTTGACAGCATTGGCGCAGCAATCCCAGGATGGTCGCCGGACACAGGTCTGCGCGAAGCGAAACCTGTCGCCCATCGGGCTGAGCATCCCTGCCGACAGGGAATCGTCGCGTGCTTGAGGTTCGTAACGTCTCAAAGCGTTTTGGCGGCACCAAGGCTTTGGCCGACGTCAGCATGTCGGTCGGGGCGGGCGAAGTCGTTGCCCTGCTCGGCGAGAACGGCGCCGGCAAATCGACGCTGATCAAGATCCTCGCAGGAGTCCACCCGCTCGATCAGGGCACGATCCATTATCGCGGCGCCGAGGTGACGAACAACGTCCGACGCATGCCGATCGCCTTCATCCACCAGGACCTCGGTCTGATCGACTGGATGACAGTGGCGGAAAACATCTGCCTGACGCTCGGCTTTCCGCGCAAGGGCGGCATCATCGATTGGGGCCGCGCGCGCATCAGGGCCGAGGCCGCGCTCGCCAAATTGGGCGCCGCCATCGATCCCGAGCTGCGCATTCAGTCATTGAGCCGCACCGAGCGCTCGCTGGTGGCCATCGCGCGCGCTTTGGCGGCCAATGCCGAGCTGCTGATCCTGGATGAACCGACGGCCAGCCTTCCGGCCGACGAGGTGGCGCGGTTGTTCCTGTCGCTGCGGCGGCTTCGCGAGCACGGCGTCGGCATGATCTACGTCTCGCACCGGCTCGACGAGGTGTTCGAGATCGCCGATCGCATGGTGGTGTTGCGTGACGGTTGTGTCGCCGGTGAGCGGACCGTTGCGCAGACGACGCCGGATGAGACGATCTTGCTGATCGTCGGCCGTGAACCATCGCAGGTGTTTCGTCGGCCGGCGGAGCGCGGTGGCAGGCCGAGGGTGCAGCTCGAAGGTCTTGCCATCGGCGAGGTGGGGCCGGTCTCGTGCGAGATCCATGCGGGCGAAATCGTCGGCATGGTCGGCCTGCGCGGCGCCGGTCAGGAAGTTTTGGGCAGAACCCTGTTCGGCATCGAGCAGCCGACCGGCGGCCGGATCGTGCTCGACGGTGCGGCCGTCGCGCTGCCCTCGCCGCGCCGCGCAATGGGTCAGGGCTTCAACCTGGTCTGCGCGGACCGGGTCGGCGAGTCGATACTGCCCAATCTGTCGGTCAGGGAGAACCTGTTCCTCAATCCGCTCGCCGCCGGCCTGAGCCCGGTCGCCTACCTCAACCCGGCGCGCGAAGCGGCGGCCGCGCGCGGGCTCGGGGACAGGATCGGGCTACGTCCCAACGATCCGGATCTTGCGATCGAGCTGCTCTCGGGCGGCAACCAGCAGAAGGTGGTCGTCGGGCGCTGGCTGCACCTGAGATCGAAAGTCTATGTGTTCGAGGATCCGACCGCCGGTGTCGACGTCGGTGCCAAGGCTGAAATCTATCGGCTGTTCGACGTCGCCTTGCAGGAGGGCGCAGCCATCATCCTGATCTCCACCGATTTCGAGGAGGTCGCGAAGGTCTGCCATCGCGCGCTCGTCTTCAAGCGCGGACAGGTCGTGGGCGAACTCGCGGCGGCCGACCTTTCGATCAGCAATCTGCTGGCTGCGGCGTCCGCCAGCATCCCACACAAGCCGCACCAAGACGGCGCGCTGGGCCCGGAGGAAGTGCATGCAGTCGATTAAGTCGAATGCGCTGGAGCCGACGGCGCCGGAGCTGGCGGAGATGACGCCCTGGCAGGCCGTGGTCCGCCGTCTTCCGGTCTACGGACTGCCGCTCCTGACGCTGCTGCTCATCATCTTCTTCTCCATCCTGCTGCCGGATACGTTTCCGACGGCGCTCAATGCCCGCTCGATCCTGGCGGACAAGGCCATTGTCGCGATGCTGGCGCTGGCGGCGACCCTTCCCATGATGGCCGGCCGGATCGACCTGACGGTCGGTTTCGGCATCGTGATGTGGCACATCCTGGTGCTCAGCCTTCAGGTCAAGTACGGCTTCCCCTGGCCGCTCGCGATCCTCACCACCGTGATGTGCGCGGCGCTCGTCGGCTTCTGCAACGGCCTGCTGGTGGAGGTGGCACAGGTCGACGCCTTCGTCGCGACGCTCGGCACAGGCACCATCCTCTATGCGCTCGCGCTCTGGCACACCGACGGCCGGCAGATCATCGGGACGCTGCCGCCGGCCTTCCTCGCCATCAACACGACCTCGGTCGCGGGCATTCCTATCCCGGCCGTCTATGTCGTCGTGCTCGCCGTGGTGCTCTGGATCATCACCGAGCGGCTGCCGATCGGGCGCTATATCTACGCGATCGGCGCCAACGAGAAGGCGGCGGCACTCAACGGCATTCCCGTGCGCCGCTATGTGATCGGGGTCTTTGTCTGCTCCGGCATCCTCGCCGGGCTTGCCGGATGCGTGCTCGGCGCCAAGCTGCGTATCGGCCAGGCCAATGTCGGCCTCGACTTCCTGCTGCCCGCACTGGTCGGCGCCTTTCTCGGTTCGACCACGATCAAGCCGGGCCGCGTGAACGTGTGGGGGACGATCTTCGGCATCCTGATTCTCGCGGTCGGCATCTCCGGCATCCAGCTGCTCGGGGGCGCTTTCTTCGTCGAGCCGCTGTTCAATGGCGTCACGCTCGTGGTGGCGATCGCGCTCGCGGCCTTCGCCCAGCGCCGCCGGACCGCGGTCAAGATCGCCGCGCCACCCCGATGACATCCGTCGCTGAGTTCGAAGGTCGCGATGGCCTTCCCAAAAAAGCCGGCACCGCCGGTGGGCACGCCAAAACGGCGGCCAGGTTCAGAAGGGAGTGAAACATGAGGTTACTTCGCAGTGCCCTGCTCGCCTCCGCAGGGTTAGCCGTCCTGACGGTCAGCGCGCGCGCCGACGACGATGCCGCCTACATCGAAAAGGCGAAGGCCTATCTTGAAAAGGTCGCGGCTCCCGTCACCAAATGGGATGGTCCGACCGCCGGCCCCAAGAGCCCGGGCAAGAAACTGATCGTCATCGTCTCCACCGACCAGCGCAATGGCGGCGCGCAGGGCGCCGGCGACGGCGCGGCGGAGGCGGCCAAGGCGATGGGTTGGGATGTCCGACAACTCGACGGCCAGGGCACGGTGCCGGGCCACGCAACCGCGCTGACCCAGGCGATCGCCATGAAGCCCGACGGCATCCTCAATGTGGGCATCGACTCCAAGGAGCAGCAGCCGCTGCTCGAGCAGGCGGCCGCCGCCGGCGTCAAGATCGTGGGCTGGCACGCGGGGCCCACGGCGGGCGCCGTCGAAGGCGTCCCCGCCGTCTTCACCAACGTGACCACGGACCCGATCGAGGTCGCCACCTCGGCCGGCCTGCAGGCGGTGGTGCACTCGGGCGGCCATGCCGGCGTCGTTCTGTTCACCGACTCGATCTACGCGATCGCAACGGCCAAGACCAATGCCGAGAAGGCCGCGGTGGAAGGCTGCAAGGGCTGCAAGGTGCTGGAGGTCGCCGACACGCCGATCGCGGACCTCTCCAACCGCATGGGGCAGCTCACCACCTCCCTGCTGTCCAAATACGGCAAGCAGTGGACTTATTCGATCGCAGTCAACGACCTCTACTACGACTTCTCCGCGCCGTCGCTGCAGGCCGCCGGTGTCGACCCCGCCAAGGGTTCGCCGCAGCAGATCTCGGCAGGCGACGGCTCGGTGCCGGCGTTCAAGCGCATCCGCGACAAGCAGTATCAGATTGCGACCGTCGCCGAGCCCTTGAACCTGCAGGGCTGGATCATGATCGACGAGATCAACCGTGCGTTTGCGGGCGAGAAGCCGAGCGGCTTCGTCCCGCACGTGCATCTGTTCACCGCCGAGAACATCGAGAAGGACGGCGGCAAGGAGAACAAGTTCGATCCCGATAACGGCTATCGGAGCGAGTACAAGAAAATCTGGGGCGTCAAGTAGCCTCATAGCGACGTCCGGGGCGGCACGACGCGCGCCGCCCCGGATTTGCGCTTACCGCAATTGAAGACTCCCGCAAGACCAACAAAAAGAGGAATGCCGTGGCCCACATCAAGCCAGACTATGCGACCAGCAACATGCGTCTCGTCGGCCACGATGATCAGGGCGGGCGCGCCGACGCGGTGCAGATCAACCTCCACCGCGGCCATGCCTATGTCGGACACATCTTCTCGAAGGGCTTTTCGATCGTCGATGTCAGGGATCCGGCCAATCCAAAGACGGTGAAATACGTTCCGGCGCCGCCAAATACCTGGACGCTGCACCTGCAGGCCTGCGACGATCTGCTTCTCGTCATCCACAACAAGGACATGTTCGCGCAGCCCGAACTCGCCGACGAGAAGAACTACTACAAGGGCTCGGTCGACGATCACGCGGAACCGGAGAAGACCACCCGCGACTGGTCGGCCGGGATGGCGGTCTACGACATCTCCGATCCCGCCGAGCCCAAGCAGATCGGCTTCATGCCGGTCGAGGGCACCGGGCTGCACCGCATCTGGTATGTCGGCGGCCGCTGGGCTTATGCGTCGGCGCTGCTCGACGGTTTTACCGACTACATCATGATCGTGATCGACATGGCGAACCCGGCGAAGCCGATCCTCACGGGCAAATACTGGTTGCCGGGCATGAACAAGGCGGCAGGCGAGGTGCCTGACTGGCCGACGCCGAACGGCCGTTTCGGGTTGCATCATCCGATCATCCACGACGACGTCGCCTATTGCAGCTGGCGTGACGCTTGCCTCGCCGTCGTCGACGTCAAGGACAAGTCGAGCCCAAAACTCATCACCCACAAGGTCTGGGCACCGCCCTTCGGCGGCGGCACCCATAACGCGCTGCCGCTCCCCGACCGCAACCTGCTGATCGTGGTCGACGAGACCGTGCTGGACAACCAGGAGGACGGGTTCAAGCCGATCTGGGTGTTCGATAACCAGGTGAGGTCGAATCCGATCAGCATCTCGACCTTTCCTCCGCCGTCCGACAAGGACTATCTCGGGGTCGGCGGGCATTTCGGTCCGCACAATGTCTATGAGAACCGGCCCGGCTGTTTCGTCAGCTCCGAGCTCATTTTCGCGACCTATCAGAACGCCGGGCTGCGCGTCTACGACATCCGCGACCAGTTCCGTCCCAGGGAAGTCGGCGCATTCGTGCCGCCGCAACCGGCGACATGGATGGACCCGCGGCCGAACCGGCCGGTGGTGCTGCATTCGGCCGACGTCTGCGTCGACAAGAACGGGCTCTGCTACGTCACCGACTTCAACGCCGGCCTCTACATCGTGGAGTACAAGGGCTGAGCAGGATCAGCAGGGTGATGCCCGCGCGCTCTCCGATCTAGACGGAGATGCACGCGGGCATGATGACAATCGCCGCCTCAAGCCAGCTTTGGATCGAGCGTGGTCGACCACAGCGCGACGTCGGCGCGGTCGCGCAGCGTCACGGTCATCTGGCCGGTCGCGCCCTCGATCTTGACATGGCCGAAGAACTGCATCCCGGCGGAGGGCGGCAGGTTCTGCTTGTCGAGCCCCGGCGCCTTGATGAAGCGCACCTCTGGGCCAAAGGTGTTGTCGAGCTCGTTCGGCCCGAACGTGCCGGCATGCAGCGGACCGGAGACGAACTCCCAGAACGGATCGAACTCCTGGAACTGCGCCTTGTTCGGGTCGTAGTAATGCGCAGCCGCGTAGTGCACGTCGGCGGTGAGCCACACCGTGTTCTGGATCGGCGCTGTCTTGATGAAGCGCAAAATCTCGGCGATCTCGAGCTCGCGGCCGCGCGGCGGACCATCGCCCTGCGCGAACGCTTCCGAACCCTTCCGGTTGGCCGCGTCGTCATAGACGATCAGCGAGAGCGGCATGTCGGAGGCGATCACCTTCCAGGTCGCGCGCGAGTTGAGCAGCGCCCGTTTCAGCCACTGCATCTGCTCGGGGCCGATGAAATAGGCATCCGGGCCATATTCGGTCTGCAGGTTCGGTCCGTTGGGACCGCGATAGCTGCGCTCGTCGAGCATGAAGACATCGAGAAGCGGGCCGTAGCTCAGGGTGCGATAGACCCGGCCCGGCTCGACGATGCTTTCGCGCATCGGATACATCTCGTGGAACGCACGTTGGGCGCGCGCTGCGAGCAGCGCGATGTTGCGCTCCTTGTAGGCCGCGGGCAGATCTTTCGAGGCCGACCAGTTGTTGGTGACCTCATGGTCGTCCCACTGCACGAAGATCGGCACTTCGGCATTGAAGGCGCGCACATTGTCGTCGAGGAAATTGTATTTGTGCGCGGCGCGGAACTCGTCCAGCGTCTCGGCGACCTTGGCCTTTTCGGGGATGGTGAGGTTCTTCCAGATCTTGCCGTCGGCGAGCTTCACCTCCGAGGGGATCAGGCCATCAGCGTAAATGGTGTCGCCGGAATGGATGAAAAAGTCCGGCTTGTTCTTGCGCATCGCCGAGAAGGTGAACATGCCGCCGTCATCTGCATTGATGCCCCAGCCCTGGCCGGCGACGTCGCCGCCCCAGACGAAAGAGACGTCGCGCCTGTCCGTGGGCGCGGTGCGGAAGCGGCCGGCGACACCATCGCTTTCGACATCGGTGTGCGCGAGATCGCGGAATTTGACGCGATAGAAGATGTCCTGGCCGCCGGGCAGGTTGTCCACCAGCATCTTGGCCGTGAAGTCGCTCTCTGGCAGCGCCGCGATCGGCGGCAGCTTGCGGACGCTCTTGAAGGACTCGGTGGTCGACACTTCGACCAGCATCTGCGCGGGCCGGTCGGTGCGCGCCCACACCACGCCGCCATCGGTCCCGATGTCGCCGGACTGCACGCCATGCGTGACCACCGGTCGGTCGGCGGCACGGCTGAGATAGGGCATCGCGATGGTCGAGATGCCGGTCGCGGCGGCCGTGCCGAGAAAGCGGCGGCGGGAAATCGGGCGGAAATTGCGGCTGGGAATGCGGATCGTCATGCGTGCCTCTCTGGTCGATACGAAGCGCGTTCAGACCTAGAAAGGTTCTATGACGGGAGGATTACAGCCTTCCGGGCTTAGAGCGTGCCGGTGGCGCGGAACTGTGCGCTGGATGCGGTTCGCAGGTTCTGCGGCAGGCTCATCAACAACGCCCGGCGGTCGGCGACCGCGTGGTGAAACTGTTCGAGTGCGATGTTGAAGGCGGTCAGCGAGCCCTCCTCGATGGCGCCATCCTCGAAGCAATGCAGGGTGTCGCGCAAAATGTTGTCCGCCTCGGCCTGCATGGTGTCGAGCTCTTCGGTGGTCTCGCTCTTGCGGGCCTGTGCGATCATTTCGAGCAGGCGCTCGCGGAGCGACGAATTGTTGCTGCGCTCGTCCTTCTTGAGATAGCCTGCGAACCATGCGCCGATCGAGCCGGTCGCCGACAGCGCCATCAGGCTCCACCAGATGTAGTCGCTGTATTTGTCGAGGAAGGTCTTTTCCTCGCCGTCGACAAAGGCCGCGGCACCGGGATGCACCGGGATCACCGCGTCCTTGTCTGTATCAGGGGTTTCGATCTTCGCGGTCAACGGGAAATCTGTCAGGAGCTGCTGCCTCGCCGCGAACAGCTGGTGCGCGAAGGCGCTGATCGTGCTCTCCGAGATGCCTTTGCGGGCAACGATGTGATGGTTGAAGCTGATCGTCTTGACCTCGTCGTCGGGCCGGTCCGGCGCGCCGCCGAACGCGCCGGCGGGAATGTCGGCCGCCTCATAGACCGGGTGGTTCTGCGCGATCGCCTCCGCCGTATCGATCCCGAGGAAGGTCGGCGTGCCGCCGTCCTTGGCGGATGCCGCAATGGCGTCCGCCGTGATCTTGCTGTTGACCGGGCCCGCGGCCAGATAGGCATCGGCCCGCTGATTGCGGATGGCCTCCGCGGCTTCGGTGGCCGGGAACTGAATGATCTCGACCTTGGCGGGATCGACCCCGTACTGATGCAGGATCACATGCAGGAGGTTGACGTTGGCCTGGGTGCGGCCGACCACGCCAATGCGATGGCCGGCGAGCTGGGCAATTTTTGTGATTTTCGGCCCGGCCTTCTTTCCCTTGCCCTTGGCAGGCGGCACCCACAGCACGACGACGTTCTTGCGCAGGGTCGCAACGGCCTGCGCGTTCTTCGGGACGTCGAGATCGCCGCGGATGATGGCGAGGTCGACCTTGCCGTCGGCGAGCGCTTCGGAGCTGGCGCTCGCGCCGTCGGTCTGGATTGGTCGCAGCCGGACATAGCCATGGGTCTGGGCGAACGACTGGGTCAGCGTCTGCACCACCTTGACGTCGTCGCTGCCTGCTGGCCCGACGGCGATCCGCAAGGTGACCGGCCGCATCGCGAAATAATAGCTGCCGACCAGCACGCCGACGATCGCCAGAACTCCGGCGAGCGTGATCAGGGTCGCCTTCTGCCGCGCCGACCGGGGCGAAGGTGGCGACGGTGGTGCGGCCGGGTCCAGGCCTCCGGTCATCGATCTCGCAAACAGGCGTTTGAGGTTCAGATTCATGCTGCCGGAACGGTTAGGCCCAAAATTGTAGCAAAATTCTTGCGGGTCGAGGGTTACAAGTCCGTCATGGTTAGCGCCTGGAAATGAAACGGGCGCCGATCACGCGGCAAGAACGTGAAATCCCGGTGACGGTTCCGGTACAATAGGAGGTTCTGATGGCACAGCGTCTGTCGACGGAAGCACGAAAAGCGGCCCTGCGGGAACTGCCGGGCTGGGCGGAATGCGACGGCAGGGACGCGATCGGCCGCACCTTCGTCTTCAAGGATTTCAACGAGGCTTTCGGCTTCATGAGCCGCGTTGCCCTGATCGCCGAGAAGAACGACCATCACCCGGAATGGCGCAATGTTTACAAGACCGTAGAGGTGGTCCTGGCGACCCATGACGTCGGCGGCGTCACCGCGCTGGACATCGAGCTCGCCAAGGCCATGACCGCCATCGCGGGCCAGCTCGGCGCAGCCTGAGCGCAGCCGACAGGCGCCTTGCGGGGACATCCAAAACCTCCCATTTTTGGCGGATGTCGCAGCTGCGGCGTTTCGCCGCCGCAGACGAGGGGAAGCCAAAGGGGAAGTCATGGCATCCGACTACAGCATGGGATTCGAGCCCGCCGATCGGCTGGCCAGGGATCGCGAGAGCCTGCGGCGCCGCTTCTGGATCAAGCTGAAGCAGGTGGTTGCAAAACTGCCCTTCACCGAGGATCTGCTGGCCGCCTATTATTGCGCGTTCGACAAGGAGACGCCGCGCCATGTACAGGCGGCGCTGGCGGGCGCGCTCGCCTATTTCGTGCTGCCCTTCGACTTCATTCCGGACATGATGCCGGTGCTCGGCTTCACCGACGATGCCGCGGTGCTCGCCACCGCGATCCGCCTGGTCGCCGCGCACATCAAGGTGGAGCATCGCGAGGCTGCGCGCGCGGCGCTGAAGCGCGGCGTCGAGGGCGAAAGCTGACGCTTTCACCCTCCGATTCAACCTGGACGAATCGCGTGCCGGATCACTGCATCTGCTGCAGGAACGGGTCGCGCGGCATCCGCGGCGGCACATTGGTGCCAGCCTGGGCACGCGGAGGCTGACCGAGCGGAGCCGTTCGCGCCGTCGCTGCGCGCGGGTTGAGGAGGTCGTCCATGCGGCCCTGGGTCGTGGCGTGCTCCTTCAGCCACATCGTCGCGGCGGGCAGGCGCTGCCATCCCGGCAGCGGTGCCGACAGCGACACCTCTTTCCACTTCGGATGGAACGGAGGATTCTGGAAGGTCGGGAATTTTGTGAAGAACGCATCGACGAACAGCGAGAGTTTTCGGTAGCGCTCGGTGGTCGGCGACCAGTTGTAGGCCGCAAGCACCGCAGGCACCGCGATGGTGTCGACCGTCTCGCCGTCGGCGATCAGGTTCGGATAGTCCTTCGCAGTCATGCGCGCCGGCAGATAGTCGCCCTGCAGCGGCCGGTCATAGTCGACCGTGACCAAATGGAAGCGGCCGTCATTGACGAAGTTACTGACCGACTTGTACGGCTTGCCACCGACCACGATCACGGCATCGATCTCGCCGGTCTTCAGCTTCTCCATCGCGATGCGCTGCTCGATATAGACGAAGTTGGCCTGCAGCCCGAGTCGCTCGAACACCGTCAATGCCGTGACGAAGGTGCCGCCATCGGGCAGGTCGACGCTGATCGTGCGGCCGGCAAGATCCTTCAGGTTTCGGTACTGTCTCGGCGCGATGACCTGCATCTCTTCATTGTAGAGCTTGGTCACGTAGGCGAACTGCTTCTTGATGCCCTTGGCAAAACCCTTCTTTTCGAGATAGTCGAGCGTGTCGGCGCGCACGATACCGAGATCGACGCCCTGCAGGAACAGGATGTCGGCAACGCTCTGCACGGAGCCGCGTCCGACGATGGGCAGGATGCGCAGCTGATTGCCGTTGTCGAGCACGGAGGCGAGGTCGGCGCCGAACTGTACATAGGTGCCGCCGATGGTGCCGGAGATCAGGGTCACGGTGTTGGCGTTGAGTGCCTGCTTGGTTTCCGTTGAACCGACCTGAAAGATCGCCCTCAGGCTGTCGCTGACCTTGGCGGGGTCGGCGGTCTTGTCCTGGGCGTAGGCCGCCGCTCCTGAAAGCATGACGAGAGACGCGAGCACCAATCCAAACAAACGTCGCATACACTACCTCTCGAGGGCTAATTGGGCAGCTGGCCGAGACGCCGCTGCGCCTCGACCGAACCAAGTTGCGCGGCCCGCTCGTACCAGGTACGCGCTGCCGCGGGATCCGGCACGATCCTGCGCGCATCCTGCGTTCCCAGCACCACGGGATCGTAGGTCTCCGCGAGCAGGAAGGCTGCGCCAGCCTCCTGGGCATCGGCGGCGCGCTCGAGCAGTAGCCGCGCCGATGGAATGTCGCCCGCCGCGAGCAAGCTGCGCGCACGCCGCATCAGGTTCGAAAGCTCATCGGGAGCAAGTCTCCGCGCCACTGTGCCGCCGATCGACCCGAGTGACGACGGCGCATCGGCCGGCGCTGCGGCCTGAGGCGGGGCAAACGGCTGTGTCGCAGGCAGGCCGCGGCTCTGCGGCGCGCCTTGATAGGGTGATCCATTGCCCTGGTAGGCCGACGGGCTGGCGGAATAGGCGGTTGCGACATTTTCGCGCGGGGCCGCGGCGACAGCGCTCGTTGTCCCGCGTTGCCCGATCGACTGGAACGACGGCGCCGCGAAACGTGCGGGATCCTTGAGCTCCAGATCGCCGGCCGTCAGTTGCGTCTCCGCCGGTTCGGGTGGTGCCGCGCGGTCCTGCCGCTCCGGCAGGATCGCCTCCTTGGCGTTGGCGATGATCGCGCGTGTCGCATCCGACGTGAACAAGGCGAACAGGACCGCGACGGCGGCTGCAGCAACGACGCCCAGCAGGATCCTCAGCGACACGCTCGATTTGCGCCGCAGCGGCCAGCCGTCGTAACTCAGGGGCTGCGATTCATAGTCTTCTTCGTAAGGCTCACCTTCGTCGGCATAGCCATACGCTCCGCTGGCGGGATATGGCGACGCCGCATTCTGGCTTGCATAGCCGTTGTCCCGGAGATCGCCGTCGTCCTCTTCTCCGGGATAGAAACGCTCCTGCGGACGGCGGTCGTTCTCGTCCCGATAACGCCGGTTCTTGCCCTGATACGGGTCATCCCGCGGGTAGTCGCGCGGCTCCTCGGCTGCGGCGGACCTGTTCAGAATCCCACGGAGATCGGCCAAGCCGTTTTCGAAGGAATCGTAGCCCGGATCGGCAGGTCGAACATTCGGCGTATTCTTCTTCATCATGGAGACGATCCCCACAATCTTGACGCAACGTCCGGGGCGGCCCGAAGGTTGGTTCTTCGCTCCCTGATGCTCAGTGTCCCGGTTCCGAGATACGCGTCACTTGCCCAGCGGGCTCGCCTACAGATGTCAGAACCGATGCACCCTAGTCAAACTAAGATTCGCGTGCGGCTTGTATCTGACATCCGCTATCGGAAACCCGCGGACAGCCGATAGAGAATGCCGGATACGCCACACTGGCGCCCCATTTTCGAAGTTCGCGAATTGCGATTCCGCAACGCTTTCGCGCGGACCTCGCAAAACTCTTGAGCACCGGAGAAGGTACGATACGGCGCTGTTGGAGTTGCAGTCGTCGGGGCGCAAATTTGCTGCTGGCCCCGTGCAGGAACTCCAACTCGACAGCGCCGGTGCGCTCCGCACACTCGCTTCGGTGCGACAGTGTTCCGGTTTTGATGTTCGTATCGTGTTGCGCGAACGCGTTTACGAACGTCAGAACCGAAGGACATTAGCAAATCTGGGATTCTCGTGTGGTGCGTGTCCGACATCAGCCGAACTCTACTCGCGGACATACTGAAGCCAATGTCAGACACGCCACGCTAGATCGCAGCGTAAATCGGACCAAAAGACGACGCTCGCTGGCGCGAGTGAGGAGATATTTTGAAATTATTGCGGCGCTCGTAAAAAGAGCCTCATTCGTCCGTACAACTACGGAGTGCAGCGACGATTCGCCGCCGGACAATCCCTTGCAGCCGATGCCCGGTGCAACCCGTCACGGATGCAGGATGACCTTGCCCATCGCCTTGCGGCCCGCCAGGACCTTGAGCGCGTCGGCGGTCTGCGCAAGCGGAAACGTGCGGTCGACATGCGAGGACAGCTTGCCCTCGGCGGTCCATCGCACCAGCTTTTCCAGATTGGCGCGATTCTTCTCCGGGTTGAGGCGCGCCCAATGACCCCAGAACACACCGCGGATGTCGCAGCCTTTCAGCAGCGCGAGATTGAGCGGCATCTTCGGGATATCGCCGGCCGCAAAGCCGATCACCAGGAAGCGGCCTTCCCACGCGATCGCGCGCAAGGCGGCTTCAGCGTAGGTTCCGCCGACCGGATCGAAGATGATGTCGACGCCCTTGCCGCCGGTCAGCCGCCGCAATCCCTCCTTGAGATCTTCCTGCTGATAATTCAGCGTCAGCTCGGCGCCATGCGCCTTCGCGAATTCGAGCTTCTCGTCCGACGAGGCGCAGGCGATCACCTTCAGTCCCATCAGTTTGCCGAGTTCGCAGGCTGCAAGCCCAGTGCCGCCTGCCGCACCCAAGACAGCGAGCGTTTCGCCCGCCTTGGGGCTGGCGCGATCCTCGAGTGCATGCAGTGCGGTTCCGTAGATGATGATGATCCCGGCTGCGCGATCGAAGTCGAGATTGTCGGGAATCTTGACGATCGAAGCGGCCGGCAGCGCGATCTTGTCCCGCGCGCCGTTATGACCGCAGGAGGCCACCACGCGGTCGCCGACTTTCAGGTCGGTGACGCCTGCGCCGACGCTCTCGATCACGCCGGCCACTTCCGCGGCCGGCGAAAACGGAAACGGCGGCTTGATCTGGTACTTGCCCTGAATCATCAGGATGTCGAAGAAATTCAGCGCCGCCGCCTTGATTGCAATCACGGCCTGGCCGGGCTCGGCGACCGGATCGGGAATTTCGGAGAGAACGAGATCGTCGGGCTGGCAATATTGCGAGCAAAGAATGGCCTTCATGGACACACCTGGCGTTCGGGCAATTGGGCTTTGAGGCTTCTTGCCGGATTTGGAGCGGACCGACAATCGGATTCGGCGGACAGGCGAATGCAAGGGGAGGGATCAAACAATGTTCGAAAAGCATCTGTTGTCCGGAAAGCGCATCCTCGTTACCGGTGGCGGCTCGGGCCTGGGCGCGGCGATGGGACGCCGCTTTCTCGAACTTGGCGCCGAACTCGTCATCTGCGGCCGGCGGCTGGAGCTGCTCGAGGCGACGGCGGACGAGATGCGCGGGCAATCCGGCGGCAAGGTCACGCCGGTCCGCTGCGACATCCGTGACGGCGCCGTGGTCGAGGCGATGATGGAGGCGATCTGGCAGGACGCGCCGCTCGACGTGCTGGTCAACAATGCCGCGGCCACCTTCATTGCCGAGACCGAGCAGCTGTCGTTCCGCGCCGCCGATGCGATTCTGGCGCCGACCCTGCACGGGGCGATGTACTGTACGCTCGCGGCAGGCCGGCGCTGGATCGCGGCAAAACATCGCGGCGTCGTGCTCTCCATCCTGTCGACCTCGACCATCACCGGACGGGCCTTCACGGTTCCCTCGGCGATGGCCAAATCCGGCCTGCTGGCGATGACCAAAAGCCTCGCCGTGGAATGGGGGCCCAAGGGCATCCGGCTGGTCGCAATCGCCCCGGGCGCCTTTCCGACCCCGGGCGCGTCAGGACAGCTTCGTCCAAAAGGCCGCGATGATTCGTCGGCATCGCGCAATCCGCTCGGCCGCGCCGGCGAACATCGGGAACTCGCGGACCTCGCCTGTTTCCTGATTTCGGATTCAGCGGGCTACATCAACGGAGAGATGGTGGTGCAGGACGGCGGCGCGCATTTGCGCTCCTCGGGTGCCGAGGATCTGCTGCAATGGACCGAAAAGCAGTGGGAAGAGCATCGCTCCGCGCGCGCGAAAGGGTGAATTGTCCTAAACTCGTCAATACCTTCCCAACGAAGCATTTGCCGGTTATGGATCACGCCCCGCAATCAGGGCGGCAAGCCATCTTCCAGTCACAATGATGGGGGAACCAAGACTTATCATGGTCATTCGTCGGCGAATCCTGCCAGTATCGCTGGCCTGCATCCTTGCATGTGCAGGCGCAGATCTGGTGTGGGCGCAGGGAACCATGCCGAAAGCGGCGGCGCCGAAGGCGGTGACGCGCGGCATTGCGACGGACCCGAAGCCACCCGCGGCGGCCCTTCCTGGTGCCGAGCCGTCCCTGATCGGCCAGTTCGGCACCTGGGGCGCCTACACCGCGACGCCCAACGGCAAGCGGGTCTGCTTTGCGCTCGCCAAGCCGTCTTCGTCAAAAACCAATCCGCCGAACCGCCCGCGCGATCCGGCCTATGCCTTCGTCTCCACCCGGCCCTCCGAGAAGGTTTTCAACGAGGTCTCGGTCATGATCGGCTACGCGTTGAAGCCCGGCTCGGAATCGACCCTCGAGGTCGGCGGCGCCGCCTATGCGATGTACACGCAGGGCGACGGCATCTGGATCAAGAACGCCGCCGAGGAGGAGCGCCTGGTGGATGCGCTACGCCGGTCGGCCGACGCGACCATCAAGGCGGTATCGGCCAAGGGCACCGAGACAACAGACGTGTTCTCGCTGAAGGGGCTGTCCCAGGCGCTCGACCGCATCGCGACGGATTGCCGGCGCTAGCGCCGGCCTCCATTGGCCTGATTTCCGGCTTTGGCGCTTTGCTGCGCCCGCCGAAAGCCTTATTTGATGCGCCATGACCGACACCATGACCCATTTTGGGGCCGCGGCTGATGCGCCGCTGGAAAAGACCCCGCTCGAAAGCTATGTGCCGCCGGAAAAACCGTCGCTGATCGGGCTGTCGCGCGCCGACATCGGGCAGCGGCTCGAGGCGATCGGCGTGCCCACGGCGCAGCGCCGGATGCGCGCGCAGCAATTGTGGCACTGGATCTATTTTCGCGGGGCGAAATCCTTCGATGAGATGACCTCGATTTCGAAGGACACCCGAGCCGAACTCGTCAAGCACTTCACGGTGGATCGGCCGGAAGTGGTCGTCGAGCAGATCTCCAACGACGGCACCCGAAAATGGCTGCTGCGGCTGCCGAGCGGCGACCAGCTCGAAAAGCCGCACGAGGTCGAGTGCGTCTACATTCCCGAAACCGACCGCGGCACGTTGTGCGTCTCCTCGCAGGTCGGCTGTACGCTCAATTGTGCATTCTGCCATACCGGGACCCAGCGGCTGGTGCGTAATCTCACCGCCGGCGAGATCGTCGGCCAGGTCATGGTGGCGCGCGACCGCCTCGGCGACTGGGCCGATCGCGAGAGCGGCAGCCGGCTCGTCACCAATATCGTGATGATGGGCATGGGCGAGCCGCTCTACAATTTCGAGGCGGTGCGCGATGCGCTCCTGATCGTCGCGGACAATGAGGGCATCGGCATTTCCCGCCGGCGCATCACGCTGTCGACCTCGGGCGTGGTGCCGAACATCATCCGGACCGGCGAGGAGATCGGCGTGATGCTGGCGATCTCGCTGCATGCGGTGCGCGACGAGCTGCGCAACGAGCTGGTGCCGCTCAATCGCAAATATCCGATTGCCGAGCTGCTGCAGGCCTGCCGCGACTATCCGGGCGCGTCCAATGCGCGGCGCATCACCTTCGAATATGTGATGCTGAAAGGCGTCAACGATTCGCTCGATGATGCAAGACTGCTGGTCAAGCTGCTCAAGGGCATTCCGGCGAAGATCAACCTCATTCCGTTCAATCCCTGGCCGGGCACGGCTTACGAATGCTCCGACTGGGACCAGATCGAAAAGTTCTCGGAGTACATCTTCAACGCCGGCTACTCCTCGCCGGTGCGCACGCCGCGCGGCCGCGACATTCTTGCCGCCTGCGGCCAGTTGAAATCGGAGACCGAAAAATTATCGGTGCGCGAACGCCAGGCGCTGCGCGCCATGGCCATGACGGATTGATGGACGCGATCTCCCACCCCGTCATTGCGAGGCGCCTGAGCGCCGAAGCAATCCAGTCCATCCGCGGGCAAAGTCTGGATTGCTTTGCTTGCGCTCGCAATGACGGAGCAGGGTCTTGGCACTTCTCGGCCGCTTGATCGTCGTGTTTGTCGCCTTTCTGCTCGCAAGCTTCGCGGCCGGAATGATCGTGGTCGTCGCCTTCGTGTTTCCGGAGCTCAGCGATCTCAATGATCAGATCGATCAGGGCGTTCTCGACATCATGTACGGTTTTGGCTTCATCTTCGTGTCCGGCTTTGCGCTGCTGCCGGCGATGATCATCGTCGCGATCACCGAGGCCTTCTCCATCCGCAGCGCGCTGGCCTACGCGGTCGGCGGCGCGCTGGTCGGGCTCGCCTGCTATCTCGGCCTCGTTCCGTTCGACCCCGAGACGCTGCGCTTCGACGGCATCGTGCGGCGGCATCTGGAGATCATGACCGGCGCCGGCATCGTCGCCGGCCTGGTCTACTGGCTGATCGCCGGCCGCAATGCAGGCCGCTGGCGCGTGCCGCCGCGGCCGTTGCGGCCGCCGGCTCCGTCGCATCCGCCATCCCCGTGAGATCGGCCGTCATTGCGAGGCGCTTCAGCGCCGAAGCAGTCCAGAATCTTCGCAGGAGGCTGGATTGCTTCGCTCGCGCTCGCAATGACGGGGGTTTCCATCGCGTCTCCGCTCCGCTACACCGCGAGCCATGAACCGGACCGGACTCTTCATTGCGCTGTCGCTTGCGCTCATCGTCGGTGTCGTGTTCGGGATCTATCCCGAGCTCGATCTCAAACTCGCCGCCTTGTTCTATGATCCGGCGACGCGTTCCTTTCCGCTGAAGCTCAACGACTGGGCCGGCTACGTGCGCGATGGTGCGATGTGGGTCGCCTGGGCACTGGCACTGCCCGCGATATCAGCGCTGGTCGTCAAATCTTTTCGGCCGACCCGGCCGCTGCTGGTCTCGGGCCGCGCGATCGTGTTCCTGCTGATGACATTGACGCTGTCGGCCGGCGTGCTGACCAATCTCACCTTCAAGAGCTATTGGGGCCGGCCGCGGCCGGTGGTGGTCACCGAATTCGGCGGCGATCTCCCGTTCGTGCCATGGTGGGATCCGCGCGGCGGCTGTGGCCGCAACTGCTCGTTCTTTTCCGGCGAGGGCGCAACCGCGTTCTGGACCTTTGCCCCGGCTGCGCTCGCGCCGCCGGCCTGGCGCGGCCTCGCCTATGGCGCGGCGACCTTGTTCGGGCTTGCGACCGGCGTGCTGAGGATGGCTTTTGGCGGCCACTTCTTCACCGACATCGCGGCCGCAGGTCTCGTCACCTTCCTGGTGATCTGGCTCGCCCATGGCCTGATTTACCGCTGGCCGAAAACCCGCCTGTCGGACGCCGGCATCGATGCGGCGCTGACCCGCCTGGCCCTGCCCGGCTACCGGCTGCTGCGCCGCCGCCGCGGCCGGCGCAATGCGCCTCCCGCCGCTCAGCTCCGACACGTCAGCGGCGATTAAAGGCGTGCCCAAGGCTGGGAAATTTGATATTCGCGCCGTCAATCCGTGACACGAGATCAGCAGTCGAGACCGATTGGAAGCCCGATGAGTACGATTTTGAAAAGCCTGCCCAAAGGGGAAAAAGTCGGCATTGCTTTCTCCGGCGGTCTCGACACCAGTGCGGCGCTGCTGTGGATGAAGCAGAAAGGCGCCCGCGCCTTTGCCTATACCGCCAATCTCGGCCAGCCCGACGAGGCCGACTACGACGAGATCCCCCGCAAGGCGCTGCAGTTCGGCGCCGAAAAGGCCCTGCTGGTGGATTGCCGCACGCAACTCGTCCACGAAGGCATCGCGGCGATCCAGTCCGGCGCCTTCCACATCTCGACCGGCGGTGCCACCTATTTCAACACCACGCCGCTCGGGCGCGCGGTGACCGGCACGATGCTGGTGGCGGCCATGAAGGAGGACGGCGTCAACGTCTGGGGCGACGGCTCGACCTACAAGGGCAACGACATCGAGCGGTTCTATCGCTACGGCCTTCTCACCAATCCGAGCCTCAAGATCTACAAGCCCTGGCTCGACCAGCAGTTCATCGATGAACTCGGCGGCCGCGCCGAAATGTCGGCGTTCCTGACCGCCAACGGCTTTGACTACAAGATGAGCGCCGAGAAGGCGTATTCGACCGACAGCAACATCCTTGGCGCAACCCACGAGGCCAAGGATCTCGAACGCCTGGACTCCGGCATCAGGATCGTCAATCCGATCATGGGCGTGCCGTTCTGGCGCGACGACTGTGCCGTCAAGGCGGAGGAAGTCACCGTCCGCTTTGTGGAAGGCCAGCCCGTTGCGCTGAACGGTCGGACCTTTGCCGATCCGGTTGCGCTGCTGCTCGAGGCCAATGCCATCGGCGGGCGGCATGGGCTTGGCATGAGCGACCAGATCGAGAACCGGATCATCGAGGCCAAGAGCCGCGGCATCTATGAGGCTCCGGGCATGGCGCTGCTGCACATCGCCTATGAGCGCCTCGTCACCGGCATCCACAACGAGGACACCATCGAGCAATACCGGATCAGCGGCCTGCGCCTTGGCCGGCTGCTGTATCAGGGCCGCTGGTTCGATCCCCAGGCCCTGATGCTGCGCGAAACCGCCCAGCGCTGGGTGGCTCGCGAAATCACCGGCGAGGTGACGCTCGAGCTGCGCCGCGGCAACGACTACTCGATCCTGAACACCGAGAGCCCGAACCTGACCTATCAGCCGGAGCGGCTGAGCATGGAGAAGGTGGAGGACGCGGCGTTCACGCCGGCGGACCGCACCGGTCAGCTCACCATGCGCGATCTCGACATCGCCGACACCCGCACCAAGCTTGGTCATTACGCGGACATGGGGCTGCTGTCCGGTCCGGAAGGCTCCCAGATCTTCCGGCTCAAGAGCAAAAAGGACTGAGTCGCACGGGGCGAAGCCGCCCTCGTCATTGCGAGCGAACCGAAGCAATGACGAGGCAAAACGGCCGGGATTGCTCCCGGCCGCTTGTCTTTGTGGCGGCTCGCAGCTCACCGCGGCGGCAGGGTGCCCGGCGGTGGCGGCGGCAGCGAGGCCTGTCCACCGTTGAGCAGCGGCGTGATGCGGCGGACGGTGACGCGCCGGTTGATCCGGCTCGGGCCCGGCGTCTGCTCCTTCAGGAACTGCGCGCCGTATCCCTGTGACGTCAGGTTTTCCGCCGGCACGCCGAATTGCTGCGTCAACAGCGTTGCGGCGGATTCCGCGCGGCGGTCCGACAGCGACAGATTGTCGGTGTCGTTGCCGACCGCGTCGGTATGGCCCTCGATCAAGAACACCTCGCGCGGATTGCGCTGGATGGCGCGGTTGAGACCATCCGCGATCACCTGCAGTTTTGCCGCCTGGTCCGGCGGAATCTCCCATGACCCGGTGTCGAAGTTGATGGTGTTGAGGTCGATCGACGGCATCAACTGCCGCACCGACGGGCTGTAGCGGATCTCGTCCAGCGAGTAGCGCCGTTCGATGCGGTCCACCGGCGGGGCTTCCAGCGTGTCGTAGATCATGTCCGGCGGGGCTTCGTCGGCCTCGACGATGTAGCGGTTCATCGGAATCCGGATCACCGGCGGCGGCAGGTCGACATAGAAGCCGCCAACGGCGGCCGGATCACGATAAGTGTTGTCGATGATGATGATCTCGCGGCCCATGCGGTCGCGGCGGATACGCCGCAGCAGCGAGCCATCGGGCGCGGTCACGGTGATGATCTCGTCGCCGTCGGGACGGATCACGATCGTGCGGGTCTCGTTGCCCTCACGCTGCACGCGGATGTCGCGGGCCCCGTAGCGGAAGCGGTCCATCTCGTCGTGACGGACGAACTCCTGCCCCGAGGGATCGCGCACGATGACCCGTCCGGGCTCGAAGATCACCGTGCGGCCGCCTTCCTGCACCTCGCGGCGCTGGCCTCGGAAATCCTCGAGCCGTTGCGGGCCGGGCAGTGGGGCGCCCTGTGGAATCGGCGTCAGCGCCTGCGCCGTTGGTGGCGGCGGAGGCGGCAGCGGAGCTGCGACTTGCGGCGGGGGGCGATGCGCCTGCGTCGGTGGTGCACCGGGTGGCGGCGGCGTGACGGCACCTTGCTGCCCAGCGGCCGGCGGGGCGGGCGGTGGCGGCGCGGCGCCCTGTTGGCCGCTTGGCGGAGCCGGCGGCTGCGCAGGAGGCGCACCAGCGGGCCGACCGCCTGGCGGCGGTCCGCCAGCGCCAGGTGGCGGTGGTGTCGGCAAGGCATGCGACGGCCCGGCCCCAGGCGGAGAGGGTGGCGGCGGAGGCGGAGGTGTCGGGGGCGCGGCACGCGGAGGCGCTCCCGCTGCCGGAGGCGGCGGGGGAGGCGGTGCCGGAGGCGTTGGACGCGGTGCCGTCGCGGCGGGCGGCGGCGGTGGGGGCGCCGGTGGCGCAGCATGTGGCGCCGGTGCGGCCGCGGGCGGAGGAGGCGGCGGCGGCGCATGCGGAGGTGGGGGAGGCGGTGGCGGTGCCGGCGGATGCGGAGGTGCGGCCGCCGGGGGCGGCGGCGGCGCGACGGGACGCGGCGGAGCGGCCGGCGGTGGTGGAGGCGGCGCCGGATGCGGCGGCGCTGCGGCCGGCGGTGGTGGCGGCGCCGGATGCGGCGGCGCTGCAGCCGGCGGGGGCGGCGGCGGAGCCGGTGGATGCGGAGGCTGGGCAGCCGGGGGCGCCGGAGGCCTGCCAGGGGGCTGGGGCTGGCCGCCCTTCGGGGGCTGCCTCGGTTTGCCGTCGGGACCGACCTCGCCCGGCGGCTGTCCGGCCTGGGCGACGACGACGGATGCGGCCTGCGCAAACGAAGCGGTGCTTGCAATGGACGTCGCCGTGAGCGCGGTCGTGGCAAGCAGCACGAAACGAATTCTGGTCATGCGATTTTCGGTCCCGGAATCATTTTGGGGAGGGCGAAGAACAACCAACGGTTAGGCCGGATTGTGGCGCGGTTCAAATGCGGAATTTGCTTTATTTCGCGGCCAAATGCCCTAATGCGCCGCCTTTTTCATGGCGCGTTCAGGTGCCGGTTCCCGGTACCTTGCTGGATTGCCGAGTGCTGTCGTTGATCATGGCCTGCTCCCATTCGTCCCAGCCCATAACGGCATAATACTGCTGAGGTTCCGCTATTGCGTCAGACAGCGTTGCGCAGCAACAGCGTGTTGCTGCGTGTCCTGCCCGCCTCCGCATAGCCGCGCGCGATCATGTCGGCGATGCAGTCCCTCTCCCATTCGTCGCGCGACAGGTGCTCGATGACCACAGCGCGAGGCCACAAGGCCTGTGGTGCCTCGGCGAAAAAGCCCGTCAGCACACGATCCTCAAAGCCTTCGATGTCGATCTTCAGCGCATCGACGGCTGGTAGCCCGGCTTCCGCCAGAATGCCCGAGAGCCGCCGCGCGGGCACCTTGATGGCCTCGGCGGAGGCTTTGCCGGTCACGACATGGCTGGCGCCGAGGTTCTCGCCATCGGTCTCGATCAGGAGTTCGCCGTCGGCGGGACCTGCCGCTGCCGCAACCAGCGTCACCTGCTCGAAGCCGGAGGCCGCGCGGTTGAACGCAAGGCGCGCATGCGTCACCGGATGCGGCTCGATCGCGATCACGCGTCCCTGTCCGCCGACGTGCCGTGCGAGCGGCAGCGCATAGGTGCCGACATTGGCGCCGACATCGACGAAGCTTCCGCCGACGGGCGTGTGCGCGCGCAAAAAGTCGAGCTCCTCGCCATTGTAGTCGGGATTGAACAGCGCGCCGCGCTCGGTGGCGCTGGCCTGGTGATGGAAGCGGAACGACGCGCCCTGATAGGTCGCATCGACCGGGCCGGCGCGGAGCAGGTTGAGCAATCGCGACAGCATCGGGCGGAACGCGCCGCGCTTCAGCCGCGTGCGATGCGCCGCCGCGATGATAGCGCCTTGCGCGGCGTTCGGTGCGAACGCGCCGAACGGAGGCGGCGAAGCGTCGTTGTCGGGAGTCAAGCCGATATCCTCGAATGGTGCCCTGAGCCGAAGAGGCCGCATGCATAGCGCCTTTTGCCGCGCGGGCAAACCCGAAGGGGTCAGGTCGAAAACACCAGAAAACCGGCGCGCGGGAAATGCACCACCACCTCCCCGGCGCGCGGATCGTGGCGGCGAATGGCGATGTGCTGCGCCGACAGCGCAACGATCTCGCCGCCGACGCGGATCTTGCCATAGTCGTCGGGCATGACCTCCACTCTGTCACCGGGCTTGCGGCCGTTGGGATCGCCGGGATCCGACAATTCCTCGGTCTGCGGCGTCGCGCGCGTCGCGATCTCGAGGGCTTCCGCGCTCGTCGTCTCGCTGCGCGAACCGTGTCCGATGGCGCGCAGCCGCCCGGCCCACGCCCGCGCATGATCGAACTCGGCGAGCATGTCGTCGGCGTTGTCGAGATTATTGCGCACGTACCAGATGTTCATGTAGGCGTTGACGTCGCAGAGGCTCGGCTGCTCGCCAAGCATCCATTCGCGCTCGTCGCAGAGCTGGGCGTCGATCCAGGACAGGTGTGCGCGATACTGGTCGCGCATCAGCGGGATCGCGGCCTTCATCGCGGCGACGTCGAATTTGGCGCCGCGCAGCTGTTCCCGGTCGGCGATGAAGTCGGCCGGCACCTGGTCGGCGAGCGTGCCGAACACCAGGTTGACGGTGTTCTGGAAGAACGAGCGGTCGGTCCACATCGCGCTCGCGAAGGCGAGTCCCTCATGGCCGCCCGGCAGCAGGCTCGGCTGCGGAAAACGCCGCTCCAGCTCGCGCATGATGCACTGGGTGTCGCAGTAGATGTCCGCGCCGATCTGCATGACGGGCGTGCGGCGATAGCCGCCGGTCAGCGGCATCAGGTCCGGGCGCGGCATGATCCGCGAAATCCTGACCGAGGTCCACGCGATGCCCTTCAGGCCGAAAATGAGGCGGATTTTTTCCGAGAACGGCGACTGGTCGAAATGATGCAGGATGATCGGGAAATCGGACATCGCGTGCTCGTCAGCATGAGGTCATGATCGCTGGTCATTCCGGGCGCCAAACGGAGGCGACGCCGGACTCTCGAAAAATTCCCAGGCGCGCAGCATGCCTGAATGCGGAGCCTGTCACCCGGCCGCGCCTTGCGCGAACGAGGCCGCAACGCTCCGGCATGACAAAACCCTCCGCGCGCGGCGCCACCACGCATTCCTAATCCAACGCTTCGACGAGCTGAAGGGCAATGTTGTCCGTTCCCGCGGCGCCGATGCGCCCGGGTTGTGCCAGCAGATCGCCCTCGAAACCAGAAGAGGGCGCAGGGAAGGCCGGGTGCAGGCCGCACCCATGGCCCGCCAGCAATCAAAAAAGCTGGCGGCAGACACCACAGGATTGGCCGAACATCCGGCCTTCCCTGCGCGACGGTTTTAACGGTGTCCTTCGTGCTCTTCCTGGGGACCGGGCTTTCTTGCCCCCATCGCCGGCGAAACGTCTCGCCGACTTGGCATCAGCGTCGGGATGCCAGAACCACACGACTTCGCCGTCCGCATCGGGATCGTTCGTCCGCGTGCTAACAGCACGCTGCGACCCGATGCGTCCATCGCATCCCGCGCCCAACGTTCGTGACGATCGCGAAGCGCCCCTCCTGAGCGAGTGCGGGACGGCGCGGATCATGCCTCCGATTTGGGGTCGGCGTCAAGTTGATTTCTGAAAAATAGAATGTATCTGCCGCGACAAACTGGCACGACGGGCAATTTGCGCATGACGCGCATGCGTGAACTGCCCGTCGTGCAGGGTCGACGATCATGGCGGTAGGTTTATCCGAGCGCGTCGCGACGCGGCGCTTCGCGACAATTCGCTGCGACGTATCAGTCCCGTCCGCGACTGGAGCATAGCTGACGCGCATTGGCCGCTGCATGCGAACCTGTATCCCGAGCGGGTCATCGCCGGCCAAACGACTATGGCCGGCGGGATCGTCCGAAGACGATGTCAGGGTGCCCTAGCGCCGCGATGATGAGTTCAAATTCGAACCCACACCCAAGGCATTGACCAGAAAATCAATGAACAGGCGTGCTCGTAGTGGGAGTTGTCGTCCGAACGCGTGGAGGACGTAGATCGGTCTGGTGAACATCGGTATCTCTGGCAGCACGACATTCAACCGTCCGGCGGTCAGCTCATCCTCTATCGCGAGGCGCATGAATTGCGTGATACCCACCCCTTTTACGACTGCCTCGATCAAGGATTGAGCATCGTCGCTATCGAAGGGTCCATTGGGTACGATCCGCGTCCCGTCCGCAAAGATGAATGCCTGCGGCCGCCCGCCGAGCAGATGACGAAGACAAGCATGCTGCTTGAGATCGTCGATCGATCGGGGCATTCCCCGGCGCTGAAGATAATCCGGCGATGCGCCCAGGACATACTGCAGGACACCCAACGAGCGACCGATCAGGTTCGTATCTTCCAATTCTCCAATTCTGACAGCGAGGTCGAAACCCTCACGAATGAGATCGACCCGGCGGTCCGTGACGCTGAGATCGAGCTTGATGTCCGGATAGCGTTCGAGGAACGAGCCCGCCCATGCGGAGATCAGCGGGCGTCCGAATGTACTCGGCACGGTGACCCGAAGCACGCCGCGCACGTTGCCCGGAACCTGCATGATGTCATCGGCTTCCTCGATCGCGCGCAGATGCGGGGCCACTTGCTCATAGTAGGCGGCGCCTTCGGAAGTTGGGCTGAGCGTGCGCGTTGAGCGCTGCAGCAGGCGTACACCGAGACGTTGTTCGAGGCGCGCGACGCTTTTCGACACCGCTGAAGGACTGGCGCCGATCAACCGTGCCGCGCCGGCGAAAGAACCCGCGTCAACCGTCCGCACGAAGGCCAGCAGACCCGCCGTTCTTTCCAAAATCGTTGTCATTCAGGACTTTTGATCGCGAAAGAACCGAACGAAACCCAGCTATTCGGCCGTTTATGACCGAATAGTTTGCACTTCGCAATGGAGCGGTATCCCTGGAAGCCGCATTCGAGGTCTTCCAATGCCCTCCGTCGCTGAAGTTCGTGCAAGAAAAAAGGATGCAGTATGTCTGCGCAAACCAAACCGACGATCGTCTTCTGCCACGGCATCTGGGCCGATGGCTCCTGTTTCAGCAAAGTCATTCCAGCATTGCAGGCCGACGGCTACGAGGTCATCGCCGTTCAGTATGGCCTGGACTCCTACGAAGAGGATTTGGCGACGGTCAAGCGCACACTCAATCGTGTCGGCAGCCCGGTCCTCCTCGTCGGTCATTCCTATGGCGGAGCCACCATCACGGGCGCCGGCACCGATGAGCGCGTGGTCGGTCTGGTGTACATTGCAGCGGTCGCTCCGGATGCCGGTGAGACCGTGCAGGACCAGCTCGACAAGTATCCGTCGGATATCTTCACTCGCGTCGAGGTCGCGGATGAGCGTGCCTGGATGCTGCCGAACGGCACCGAATTCTTCTGCGGAGACCTCTCCGCGGAAGACCAGAAGCTCGTGTGGGCCACCCATTATGCACCCGTCTACAACCTGTTCCAGCAACAGAAGCTCAGCGCCGACAAGGTCGCGTGGCGGTCGAAGCCGAGCTGGTACATCCTGGCCACGCAGGACCACACTGTGCATCCCGACCTGCAACGCTGGGTCTCGAAGCGCATGGGAGCGACCGTCACCGAAGTGGCGAGCAGCCATGTGCCGATGCTCTCCCAGCCCGACATCGTCATCGACGTGATCCGCAAGGCCGCGGCCGCCATTCAAAAAAGCTGACCGCAATAGCCAAGTATTGCCGGACACCCAGAGAGAGGCCGTTCGCAATGCGGCCTCTCTTTCTTGTTCATGGGTGGGCGTGCGACGGTTTGACCGATAGCTGCTGTTCTGATCGCGGCCAAGAATTCAGATTTGTTGCGATTTCTCCTTTTTGGGCCGGTGCAGCCGACCGGTGTGATCAGACCGAGCGCCGGCTTCTGAATGAAGACCGGCCGACATGGAGCATACGTCACGCGACCCGCCGGCACCGGTGCTGAACGCAATGATGCGGACGGGCTTGGGACTACAGCGCGCTCACATAGGCGAGGAGGTCATCGAGCTCGGCATCGGTCGGCATGTGGCCGGTGTCCATCTTCCTGGCGTAGAAGTTCCACATGAACTTGACCGCGTCGCGCAATGACGCGGTGCGCCCATCGTGGAAGTAGGGCGCGGTTGAAGCGACCGCGCGCAATGACGGCACCTTGAACCTTCCGCCGGTGCCGATGTCCTCGGGATTGGGCTTGTCGAGGCTCGGATGGACGTGGCAACCATTGCAGCCTGCGTCGCTGGTGAAAAGAGCAAAACCTCGTTTCACCGCGTCGGTGGTTGCCGGAGTCGGCGCGTCGTCGTCGAGCTGCCAGTTTTTGGGATAGGTCAGCGATCGAACATAGGCGACAAGAGCCGACAGCGTCTCCTCAAGGCAGACATGCGGCTCATTTCTCTGTTGTCCGCATCCACCAACGAAGTTCGCGTCGATAATGGTGCTTTTCAACGAATGCGTGACCCGACCATCGACCGAATGTCGCCTTGGGACCACGTTCGTCTGGTCAGCGTCCGCGACATTTCCTAGACTGTCAGTATTCGGTGGATAAAAGCGCGGGCAATTCAAATGACGATGGAGCGGAGCGGTGCGAAAGGCGAGGGATTTGCGACCATTTCCACTGACGGCCGCGTCCTGGATTCCTGGTTTCTTCAGCTGCGCTTGAGTGCGGAGGCTGATGGGGCAGCGACGGCCAGGTTGACGGAGCGGGAGGTCGAAGGATCATTGGGCGAGGGGGCAGCCGGATATGCGCGGCACGACGATATTCGCAACGTCGACATCGTTCCGATCCGGACCGAAATCGGGTCCCTGGCGTCCGCGCCCGCTGACGTGCACGACGCGTACCTCCGGCTTCACCTGCTCAGCCATCGGCTTGTCGAACCTAATCGCCTGAACCTCGAAGGGATTTTCAGCCTGTTACCCAACGTTGCCTGGACGACTCTCGGTCCGTGCGAATGCCCTCGTGTGCCGGAAGCGCGAATGGAGGCACGAAAGCGCGGCGTAGCTTTCGAGGTGACCGGCGTGGATAAATTTCCGCGCATGACCGACTATGTGACGCCTGCGGACGTGAGGATTGCAGATGCGGATCGCGTGAGGCTGGGAGCCTACCTGGCGCCGGGCACGACCGTCATGCATGAGGGTTTTTGCAATTTTAATGCAGGCACGCTTGGTCATTGCATGGTCGAAGGTCGGATCAGTGCGGGTGTGGTTGTGGGTAGTGGCAGCGACGTTGGTGGCGGAGCGTCGATCATGGGGACGCTGTCAGGAGGAGGGAAAGAGAGGATTACAGTCGGCGAGCGCTGCCTGATCGGAGCCAATGCCGGCATCGCCATTTCACTGGGTGATGATTGCGTGGTCGAAGCAGGCTGCTATGTCACGGCAGGCGCCCGCATCCTTTTGGAAGATGGCAGGGTCGTGAAAGCCAGAGAACTCTCGGGTCAAAGGGGGCTCTTGTTTCGGCGCAACTCCCAGAGCGGTGCTCTTGAAGCAAGCAGGCGCGTACCAAATTGGAACGGCCTCAACTCGCAACTTCACGGCTAGAATCCCGTCCAGGCGCTCGCCGGTGGCCTCGTCGCGGGCGTCGCTGACCCGGCGCGCGGCGAGAGCGGGATCGCGTGAAGTTCACCGGGCGCGGTGGGCTGAGCACCGCGTGACGAAGGCAGCCCGGACTACACGATGGTCGTCAGTCAGCGGAACTCCTGATCGGGTGGCCGCCGCAGTCACGGTAAGGTTAACAATTGCTTTCGATTGTCGATAAAATTTTATCGATTACCATGATCATCAGCCGAGTGGCGTGTGGACTCGCTGATGAAAGGTCCACCCAACCCGGCAGCTCAACCGACCCCGCTCAAATTCGGCGTCGATGACCACCGGAACCTCAATGTCCAATACGATCGGTCCCGAGACGCGCACAGCGCATCACTGTGAGGGTCTGCCGAGCACGCGGGGCAGTGGGAAAAGCGATGACATCCCAATACGAAGAGCGATCGTGAAGGCCGTCACGTGGCGGCTGATCGGAACCGCCGAGATTTTTGCGATCTGTTTCTGGACCACCGGGCACATCGCGACGGCCGGCAACACGGCCGCGATCACGGCCGTCACCTCGGTTTTCATGTACGTGGTGCACGAGTTGGCATGGAATTGGCACGAAGGCCGAGCGGAGATCATGAGCCTGTCGAGCTGCCGCGGCTCTGCTCCATCTGCTGGACGAGAGCGGTCCGCATGTGAAGCTCAGCAAGGCGTGTCTGCCAATCCGGTGCAGGGCTATCCCATATGAAGGCCGCTCTCTCCGTTTTGCCTCCTCCGCAAGCGGGGGAGGGAGCGCACCGCCGGCGTTCAAACGCGATATGCGACAATCCGGTGGTGCGGGAAGCCGTGCTCGTCACCTTCAACCATGGAATTGCCGGCGCTGCCGAAGGCTTCTTGAATCACCGCAGGGGCGGCCTCTCACCGCAGGCGCGTGAACCCATTGCGTGAGCATTGACCTGGATCAATACTGTCTTCGGTGTGCACCCGTGTTGTGCCGGCTTGGAGGAACCTCCAATGCGCAAATTGGCTTTGACGATTTTGACAATGGGTCTGGTTTTAACGGCAGGGCACGCCCGGGCTCAGAGGTATGATCCGGCTTTTCCTGTTTGTCTGCACGTCGTTCCCTGGGGCGGCGGCGCCTACTACAGATGCAGCTACCAGACCATGGACCAGTGCAGGGCGTCGGCTGCGGGTCAGTCGTGCATCCGCAATCCATATTACGTCGGTGCGAAAGCGGCCAGTCGGCGTCATCATCGCGGAGCCGGATCGAGATCGTACGCGTCGCCCTGGTCGCCGAACCCCCGCTCCCCGGCTGCACCGTACAACCAGCCCTATGAACCGTATTACGGAGCTTCCCAAGGTTACGCGCCCGGCGAGAAGGAAGAGTTTCTACGAAGCGTGCACCGGCATCTGTAGACGTCGTCCTAAGAGCACCGGAAGCCGCCGCCTAGATCTGCCGCTCGACCAGCTTCAGCTTCAGCTCCGCGATCGCCTCGGAGGGATTGAGGCCCTTCGGGCAGGCCTTTGCGCAGTTCATGATGGTGTGGCAGCGGTAGAGCCGGAACGGATCCTCGAGGTTGTCGAGCCGCTCGCCGGTGGCTTCATCGCGGCTGTCCTTCACCCAACGCGTGGCCTGCAGCAGTGCGGCCGGTCCCAAAAAGCGCTCGCTGTTCCACCAGTAGCTCGGGCAGGAAGTCGAGCAGCAGGCGCACAGAATGCACTCATAGAGGCCGTCGAGCTTTTCGCGGTCCTCGTGGCTCTGCCGCCATTCCTTCTGCGGCGTCGGTGAACTCGTCTGCAGCCACGGCTCGATCGAGGCATATTGGGCGTAGAAATTGGTGAGGTCCGGCACCAGGTCCTTGACGACCGGCTGGTGCGGCAGCGGATTGACCTTCACCGCGCCGTCCTTGACGTCGTGCATCGAGCGGGTGCAGGCGAGCGTGTTCTGGCCGTCGATGTTCATGGCGCAGGAGCCGCAGACGCCCTCGCGGCAGGAGCGGCGGAAGGTCAGGCTCGGATCGATGTGGTTCTTGATCCAGATCAGGCCGTCGAGCACCATCGGCCCGCACTCATTGGTGTCGACATAATAGGTGTCGATGCGCGGGTTCTTGCCGTCGTCGGGATTCCAGCGATAGATCCTGAACTCGCGGGTCTCCGTCGCGCCCGGCGGCACCGGCCAGGTTTTTCCGGTGGTGATCTTCGAATTCTTCGGGAGTGCGAACTCAACCATCCTCTAAAACCTCCCGTGCTTAGTACACCCGCGCCTTCGGCGGGATGTACTGCACGTCGTTGGTCATGGTGTAGTCGTGCACCGGGCGGTAATCGATCGCGGTCTTGCCGCCCTGATCGAGCCACGCCAGCGTGTGCTTCATCCAGTTCTTGTCGTCGCGGTCCGGAAAGTCCTCGCGCGCATGCGCGCCGCGGCTCTCGCTGCGGTTGGCCGCGGAGTCCATCGTCACGACCGCCTGCACGATCAGATTGTCGAACTCCAGCGTCTCGACCAGGTCCGAATTCCAGATCAGCGAGCGGTCGGACACCGAGATGTCGGTAATCCCGCCATGCACCTTGTGGATCAGGTTCTGGCCCTCGTGCAGCACTTCGCCGGTGCGAAAGACGGCGCAATTGTTCTGCATCACATGCTGCATGCTGTCGCGCAGTTTTGCGGTCGGCGTGCCGCCGGAGGCATGACGATAGTGATCGAGCCGGCCGAGCGCCATGTCGGAGGAATCCTTCGGCAGCTCGGCCTGCTTGGCGTTGGCGGTCAGCTTTTCGGCGCAGCGCGCCGCGGCGGCGCGGCCGAACACCACGAGGTCGATCAGCGAGTTGGAGCCGAGGCGGTTGGCGCCATGCACGGAGACGCAGGCCGCTTCGCCGATCGCCATCAGGCCCGGCACGATGGCATTGTCGTCGCCGTCCTTCTTGGTCAGCACTTCGGCATGATAGTTGGTCGGGATGCCGCCCATGTTGTAGTGCACGGTCGGCACGATCGGGATCGGCTCGCGCGTCACGTCGACATTGGCAAAGATCTTTGCCGATTCCGAAATGCCCGGCAGCCGCTCCGCCAGCACCTTTGGATCGAGATGGTCGAGGTGCAGGTAGATGTGGTCCTTCTTCTTGCCGACGCCGCGCCCCTCGCGGATCTCGATGGTCATCGCGCGCGAGACGACGTCGCGCGAGGCAAGGTCCTTGGCCGAGGGCGCATAGCGCTCCATGAAGCGCTCGCCCTGCGCGTTGACGAGATAGCCGCCCTCGCCGCGCGCGCCCTCGGTGACGAGGCAGCCCGCGCCGTAGATGCCGGTCGGGTGGAACTGCACGAACTCCATGTCCTGCAGCGGCAGCCCGGCGCGCAGGGCCATGCCGCCGCCGTCTCCGGTGCAGGTATGCGCCGAGGTGCAGGAGGCGTAGGCGCGGCCATAACCGCCGGTCGCCAGAATCGTGGTCTGGGCACGAAAACGATGCAGCGTGCCGTCATCGAGCTTGAGCGCGATCACGCCGCGGCAGGTGCCCTGGTCGTCCATGATCAGGTCGATCGCAAAAAACTCGATGAAGAACTCGGCCGCATGCCGCAGCGACTGGCCGTACATCGTGTGCAGCATGGCGTGACCGGTGCGGTCCGCGGCCGCACAGGTGCGCTGCGCCTGGCCCTTGCCGTAGTCCAGGGTCATGCCGCCGAACGGGCGCTGATAGATCTTGCCGTCCTCGGTGCGCGAGAACGGGACGCCCCAATGTTCGAGCTCGTAGACGGCCTCGGGGGCGTTGCGCACCATGTATTCGATCGCGTCCTGGTCGCCGAGCCAGTCCGACCCCTTGACGGTGTCGTACATGTGCCAGCGCCAGTCGTCCTGATGCATGTTGCCGAGCGAGGCCGAGATGCCGCCTTGGGCTGCGACCGTGTGCGAGCGGGTCGGAAACACTTTTGTGATGCAGGCGGTGCGCAGGCCCGCTTCGCTGCAGCCGACCACGGCGCGCAGCCCGGCGCCGCCGGCGCCGACCACGACCACGTCGTAGGTATGGTCCTCGATCTTGTAGGCTTGCCCGTTCGTGGCAGGAGCGCCGTTCCCCCCGCCATTGGTCCCGACGGCCATGGGTTACACTCCGGATGACAGTTTTAGAAGCGCGTAGATCGAGGTCAGCGCCACGACCGTGCAGAAGAACTGGTTGGCCATGACCGCGGCGAGCTTCAGCTTCTCGTCATGGACATAGTCCTCGATCACGACCTGCATGCCGATCTTCATGTGCCAGGTAGAGGCGACGATGAAGCAGAGCAGGATGAGGGCGATCGGAACCGAGCCGAGGATCTGGGCCGCACCCGCCTGGTTGCGGCCGACCAGCATCATGATAACCCAGATCGCCGGGATGATCAGAATGGTCATGGCGATGCCGGTCAGGCGCTGACGCCAGAAGTCGCCGGTGCCGGAATGTGCCGCGCCGAGACTGCGGACCCGGCCGAGCGGCGTGCGCATCGATTTCGGCGGCGCCTGATTGGTCACGCTCATCGTCCGCCTCCCACCGCATAGGCGATGATCCAGAGCAGCACGGTGAGGCCGATGCCGCCGAGCAGCGCGCCCCAGGTCAGCGCCTCGCGCTCATTGGCCTTGAAGCCATAGCCGAGGTCCCAGACGAAATGCCGGATGCCGCTGAGCAGATGGTGTGCCAGCGCCCACGTGTAGCCGAACACGATCAGCCGTCCGAGGAAGCTCGACGTGAAGGCTTGAACATGGGCGTAGGCGTTGGGCCCTTCGGCGGCGGCGATCAGCCACCAGGCCAGCAGCAGGGTGCCGACATAGAGCGCAATCCCGGTGGCGCGGTGCAGGACCGACATCGCCATCGTCAGCGTCAATCGGTAGATCTGCAGGTGAGGCGAAAGCGGTCGTTCGATCCTGGCTGGCATGAGCGGCTTTGACGTTGTGCGGACCCCAATAAGTTCGCGCGAGGAGTGCGGATGCGACTGTTCGCGAACTTCGAAAGTGAGCGCTGAATGCGCTCTATTTACGGACTGGGAACAGCCAGCGCAATAATGAATATCGTCGATTCCGAACCGGGATTCAGACTTACGGATGAGCCTTGCAAATGCTGGCGTTGACGGCGTCGGCATCGTGATGATCTGTGGTATACTTGAAGCACGATTCATGAACGTACGAGTTAGTGGGAAGCGGCCGTGGCGGTGGCGGGGCTCGACGTCTCCGAACTGATCGAGCTGGCGCTGCTCCTGGTTGCAGTCGGCGCATTGTCGGGATTTCTCGCCGGCGTATTCGGGATCGGTGCCGGTGTTTTACGAGTGTTTTCGCCTCGCAGGTGTCCCGCTCGAAGTGCGGATGCCGCTCTGCGTCGGGACCTTGCTCGCGGTGATCATCCCGGCCTCGATCCGCTCGTTCCGCGCGCATCGCTCGCGCGGCGCCAGGTCAGGGTGCCGCTCATGATCGCGGCCAGCACCTCCGATTGCGGCGCAGCCGCGATCTCTGCAAGCCGCGCGTCGAACTTTTCGCGGTCCTCCTTGGCAAGTCCGGCGATGGCCCGTCTCGCGCGCGCCATGGCGCCGTCGGCCTCCAGCAAGTGCCCCTGGATCTCTGCGGCCTGCTCCCGGTTCATGTCCGTCCGCCGCAGTCGCGACGCCCCTATTTCTTCGCGTAAATGTCCTTGTAGCTGTCGCGCAAAATATTCTTCTGCACCTTGCCCATGGTGTTGCGCGGCAGCTCGTTGACGATGAACACGCGCTTGGGCATCTTGAATTTGGCGAGCCGGCCGTCGAGTCCCTGCAGCACGGAGGCTTCACTGACGCCGGCGCCCTGATGGCAGACCACGACCGCGGTGACGCCTTCGCCGAAATCGGCATGCGGCACGCCGATCACGGCGGATTCGACCACGCCGTCCATGGCGTCGATCTCGCTCTCGATCTCCTTCGGATAGACGTTGAATCCGCCCGAGATCACGAGGTCCTTGCCGCGGCCGAGAATGTGCACATAGCCCTTGTCGTCGATCTTGCCGAGGTCGCCGGTGATGAAAAAACCGTCGTCGCGGAATTCGGATTTTGTCTTCTCCGGCATCCGCCAATAGCCCTTGAACACGTTCGGTCCCTTCACCTCGATCATGCCGATGGTGTCGCGGGCGATCTCTTTCCCGGTCTCGGGATCGGTGACCCGCACCGAGATGCCGGGTAGCGGATAGCCGACCGCGCCGGGGACGCGCTCGCCGTCATAGGGGTTCGAGGTGTTCATGTTGGTTTCGGTCATGCCGTAGCGTTCGAGCACGGCATGTCCGGTGCGCGCAAACCATTCGCGATGGGTGTCGGCGAGCAGCGGCGCCGAGCCGGACACGAACAGGCGCATATGGCTGGTGGTGTCCTTGCCGAGCGCCGGGTTCTGCAGCAGGCGGGTGTAGAAGGTCGGCACGCCCATCAGCACGGTCGCGCGCGCCATCAGCCTGATGATGAGGTCCGGATCGAGCCTTGGCAGGAAGATCATGGACGCGCGCGCGAACAGCGTCACGTTGCTCGCCACGAACAGCCCGTGGGTGTGATAGATCGGCAGCGCGTGGATCAGGACGTCCTTGTCGGTGAACCGCCAATAGTCGACCAGGGTTTTCGAGTTCGATGCGAGATTGTCGTGGCTCAGCATCGCGCCCTTGGAGCGGCCGGTGGTGCCGGAAGTGTAGAGGATGGCGGCAAGATCGTCATTGCCGCGCAAAACCGTTGCGAACGCCGGGCTCGCCTGATCCGCGGCGTCCGTCAGCGATCCCTTGCCGTCGGGGCCAAGCGTCTCGACCTTCGCCTTCACCTTGGCGGCGATCGTGGCGATGCCGTCGGCCTTTAAGGGATCGCAGACCACCAGCGACGGCTCCGAGTCGGTGATGAAGTAGTCGAGCTCGTTCAGCGTATAGGCGGTGTTGAGCGGCAGATAGACCGCGCCCGCGCGCACAGTGGCGAGATAGAGCACGAGATTTTCGACCGATTTCTCGACCTGGACCGCGACCCGGTCGCCGACCTTGACGCCGCGCAAGACCAGCACATTGGCGATCTGCCCGGCCCGCGCGATCAACTCGCCATAGCTGATGTGGCGGCCATCGAGGGTTTCGATGGCAAGCCGATGGGGATCGTCGAGACCATCGAACAGGCGGGAAAACAGGTTGGCGTTGGCGGCTTGGTTCATGCGAGAGTCCCGAGGTGCAGGCAGCGGCGGGAAAGAGGCTGCATTAGCAAAAACGGCCCCGAAAAAGCAACGGAGACAGTTGGCATGGTCAAGGATGGGAAACGCGTGGCCTGGGTAACCGGCGGCGGCAGCGGCATCGGCGAAGCGGGCGCCGAGCGGCTTGCCTCCGATGGCTGGACGGTCGTGGTGTCGGGCCGCCGCAAGGAGGCCCTGGACGCGGTGGTCGCAAAGATCGCCGCGGCGGGGGCTAAGGCCGAGGCGATGCCGCTCGACGTCAGCGTCGCGGTCGATGTGCAGAAGGTGGCGGACGAGATCGTCGCTCGTCACGGCCGCATCGACCTGCTGGTCAATTCCGCCGGGGTCAACGTGCCGAAACGGCGCTGGGCGGACATGGAGCTGGAGGGCTGGAACCAGCTCGTCGAGATCAATCTCAACGGCGTGCTCTACTGCATGCACGCGGTGCTGCCGACGATGCGGGCGCAGCAGGATGGACTGATCATCAATGTCTCGTCCTGGGCCGGCCGCCACGTCTCGAAAATGCCCGGTCCCGCCTACACCACGACCAAGCATGCGGTGTCGGCGCTGACCCATTCCTTCAACATGGACGAGTGCGTCAATGGGCTGCGTGCCTGCTGCCTGTCGCCGGGCGAGGTGGCAACGCCGATCCTGAAAGCGCGTCCGGTGCCGCCGCGCGAGGAGGAACTGGCGAAAATGCTGCAGCCGGAGGATCTCGGCCGCACCATCGCCTTCGTCGCGAGCCTGCCGCCGCATGTCTGCGTCAACGAGATCCTGATCAGCCCGACCTGGAACAGGGGTTTCATCCAGACGCCGGCCAGCCGGGATTGATCAACCCAACTCGCGCGGCGACACGCCGTTGGCGAAGCCGGTCTGAGACGCCTCGCGCCACTCACTTGGCGTCATCCCGAAGCGTTTGCGAAAGGCACGATTGAAGTAGGAGAGGTCGCCGAACCCGACCTCGAATGCGATATCGCTGATCGTTCGCTGCGCATGACGGGAGTCGCGAAGCAGGAGATGAACGCGCGCGAGCCGCTCACCGAGGACGAAATCGGTGAGCGAGGTGCCCTCGCGCTCGAACAGCCGCTGGACATAGCGCGGCGTCACCCGGTGGCGCGCTGCGAGCGCATTGAGCGAGAGGTCGCGGCTGCCGAGACTCTTCAGGATGTCCGCCTTGACGGCTTGCAGACGTGCGGCGCTGATGCCGCGTTCCTCGGCCACTTCCATGACGTCCCGTTTCGCGCCGAGCACGGCCGCAAGCAGATCGTGGATGTGAGTCGTGGCGAGATCGTGCAAGGGAGGGCTCAGAGGCGACTGGGGGTCGGTCAGCCCGGAGAGATAGCGGATCAACAGTCCGAGCACACCCGAGGATTTCGAGACCAACTGCCCCAGCCCATCCTCGAAGCCGGGAACCAGGCCGGACAGCACCGCGCTCGGCATGCGCAGGCGGAACGCCTGGCCGGGGGAGGGGTGGATGCAGCTTGCCGGCTCCGCAGCGGAGACCGTGACGGCATCGCCGGTGCCCAGGGTGACGTCACAGCCGCGTGTCGCGACATGGAACGGCTCCGACAGGTTCACGATCAGGCCGGCCGCATCATTGCCGTCCCTTATCAGTTCGCGCGTGCGCCGCTCATGCGTCCCGCAGGCGGTCACTGACGCCAGCACGAGCGTCGGCAGGGAATGGATCTCGAGATGGGCGTGGAATGGCACGTCGGGGATCGGCTCGACGTCGAGGCGAAGCATCTGTCGTCCGAATTCCTCGCGCCAGATCGAGATGCGATCCTCTACCCGAAGTTGCTCGGTCGAGAAGCTCAAGCGTCGATAGTCGTCTGGTCCGGATGCCATGTGTTCCCAGTTCTGAACATGTCACCCACTGCGCCGTGGCAAGACTGCAACGCGTCTGCTGAAAAGTCAAAAAGTTCGCCTCAGGCTTAGCTGCGTGTCGTCACAGGCGGAGCCGAGATGAGCGGCGCTCCCATAGTTTGGCCGCGATCCGCCTGTTTCCGATTCGAAAGCCAGGGAAAAGCCACGATGACGCTCTCGTTCCGAGTCGCAGCTCTGCTATCTTTGGTTGCGATCGCCATCCCGTCGCAGCTTTGGCTGTCGGAGGCTGCGAATGCCGCGTGCACGCCAATCGCGGCAAGCGGCGTCAATGCGACGTGTACGGGTACGACGACGAACCAGAACGGAGCGAACGGCTTCGGCGGAGGTGTGGAGACCAATGCCAATGTAACGGTAGTGCAGGGCGCGTCGGTGACCGGCACCGGCTATGGCATCAATCTCAGCGATGGCAGCACGGTCATCAATTCGGGGAGTGTCCAGGGGATGAACGCCAACGGCGTTTACATCACTGGCTCGGGCAGCGTCTGGAATTCGGGCAGTATCATCAACGCGTCATCCTCTGCCGTTGCGGTCGGATTCAGCGGCAACGGCTCGGTAACGAATTCCGGCAGCATCGCGGGTGGGGAAGGCGTCGTCATTGCTGGGATCGGGATCGTTAGCAATTCCGGCAGCATCACGGCCACCGGAGCCAACAGCGTCGGCATCGCGGTAGGCTCGGGGACTGTTACCAATTCGGGCACCGTCACGGCGAGTGGTGTCGGCATCGTAATCACTGGTTCGGGCACCGTGACGAACTCAGGCAATGTCACAACTTCTGCAGTCGGGAGTTCCGGCATCGCCCTTGATGGTGTTGGCACGGTCATCAATTCCGGCAACATCACGGCTACGGGTGCTTTCAGCGCCGGCATCTTCTCGGTCGGCGGTGTGGTTACCAATTCGGGATTCGTCACGGGCTCGGGCGAGGGCATCCTTGTCAATGGTCCCGCCACGCTGACCAACTCGGGCGTAGTGACTGGCATCGTCAGCGGCGTCAGTATCAATGGCCCCGGCTCGGTCACGAACTCGGGCGTGATTTCCGGCACGCAGGCCGCCCTGCAATTCTTCGGCGCCAACAACACGCTCACCCTCCTGCCTGGCTCGACCGTGATCGGCGCGATCCAGCTCAACGGCGCCGGCGACACGGTCAATTTCCGCGGCGGCAATCACAATCTGACGTTCAACACGCTCTCGGGCGTCACAGTGACCGGCACGACGCCGTTCGCCGTCTCCGGCAACCGGGCCGCCGCGGTGGATCCGACCCCGTTCGCCCTGGGCTGGCGCACGCTGGCCGACTTCACCGGCGCGGTCTCGAATGCCGTGCCGCAGTTTGCCGGCGGCGGCGCCGCCGGGACCGGCGGCACGCCGATGGCCTTCGCATCGTCCGAGCCACCCTCGCGCATCGACAGCGCCTTTGCTGCGCTGCCCGGCCTCTCCGCTTATGCGAGTGATCCCATCGCCTTCAAGGCGCCGACCGTCGTTCAATCCGACGGCAGTGCGATCTGGGCGCGCGGCTTTGCCGGTGTGCGCGAGCAGCCGGCGGACGGCGTGCTGTTCCATGCGAGCAGCCAGTTCTATGGCGGCATGATGGGCGGCGACTGGCTGGCACGGCCTGATCTGCGGCTCGGCGCCTATGCCGGCGCCGGTCATACCCGAACGTCGATCGACTTCGGATCGGGCGGCGACAGCGATCTCGGCTTCGCCGGCGTCTATGCGCGCTATCTGATCGGCACGTCGTTCCTGCAGGCCGGGTTGCAGGGCGGCTTCTCGCAGAACGCCACGAACCGCACCATCAACAACAACCTCGCCGCCGGCGGCATCGAGAAGGCGATCGCGAGTTTCAACGGCTGGTATGTGAGTCCGGAGGCGCAGATCGGCACGAGCCTCGCTCTCGGCAGGCTCGCGGATGCGGCTTATGGGCTGACCCCGAGCCTCAAGGTCCGCTATCTCTATGGCGCCTATGGCGGCACCACCGAGACCGGCACGACCGCGCCGCTGACGGTTGGCGCGCGCAACGTCAATGTGCTGGACGAGCGCGGCGAGTTGAAGCTGACCCGCACCACCTCGTTCACGCCGCGCGATGCGCTGGCGCTGAGCGCGTTCGGCGGCGTGCAGGGCAGCCAGCGTACCGGCGGCGATGCCATCAGCGCCACGCTGCTCGGCCAGGCGATCCCGTTCGCGACACCAGGCCAGGCCAATGTGTGGGGCGGCTATGGCGGCGGCGGCCTCGAATGGCGGACCGGTGCGGTCAGCGTGTTTTCCGCCATCGAATATCTCGCGCTGTCCGACCACAGCCATGTCCTCAGCGGCCGCGGCGGCCTGCGCGTCGGCTTCTAGCGTCGTTTGCGTTCCAAGGTTCTGGATTTTTGCGTTGACGCTTGTTCTTCACGCGAACCGCCCGCTACTTCGCTCGAAGACGCACGAGACGAGCGGGCGCATTCCGCGAAAGCTGCGTCGGCGAAAGGACGGCCGGTGCTGCGAGGCGTCAGGAGCACGAATACCGCCGCCATTGGTTTCAGGAATCACAAAGAATTTTTGTTCGAAACCGCGCCCAGAAACCTCCCGTAGTTGGGGCCAACAGCGAGCAACGCGCATCCCCCAGGCGACCAAGCGGCGCTGCTGTTGCCCTTTCATCGCCGGCCTCGCCGGCACAAAATCTCGGGAGACTTTCAATGTCCAAGCGTATTGCCTTGCTGTCCGCCGCTGCTTTCAGCGCGCTCGCTCTCACCGCCACGCTGGTTGCGCCGCTGCGCGCCGAGGAAAAGACCGTGATGGTCGGCGGTGCTGCGATGTTCCCGTCCAAGAACATCATCCAGAACGCCGTCAATTCGAAGGACCACACCACGCTGGTCGCGGCGGTGAAGGCGGCGGGCCTGGTCGGCACGCTGGAAGGCAAGGGGCCGTTCACGGTGTTCGCGCCGACCAACGCGGCGTTCGGCAAGCTGCCGGCCGGGACCGTCGACAATCTGGTGAAGCCGGAGAACAAGGCGACCCTGACCAAGATCCTCACCTATCACGTCGTGCCGGGCCGGCTCGAAGCCTCCGACCTGACCGACGGCAAGATGCTCAAGACCGCCGAGGGCGAGGAACTGACCGTGAAGCGGGATGGGGCTAAGGTCTGGATCATCGACGCCAAGGGCGGTACGTCGATGGTGACGATCTCCAACGTCCATCAGTCGAACGGCGTCATCCATGTGGTCGACACCGTGCTGATGCCGGCCTCGTAACCCCAAACGGGTTCCTTTCATCCCCGACCGGGGGAAGCACCATCGCGAGCCGGGGAATGACCCGGCTCGCTTTTTTGTGACCGCAATCGAATCCGGGTATCGATTTGATAGCCTCAAGGGCAGTAACGAAGCCTCGTATCCACCGTATATTGCGTTATACGAAACGGACTTGAAGGACGGAGAACAGCCGTGTCCAGCCTTGCCGCCGCCGAGGACCACGCAATGTCAGTGCCCGCAAAGGCGATCCAGCCGGCCTGGGTCAGGGTCATGCACTGGATCAACGCGCTGGCGATGATCTTGATGATCATGTCCGGCTGGCAGATCTACAACGCCTCGCCGCTGTTCGATTTCCGTTTCGCAAAAGCCATCACGCTCGGCGGCTGGCTCGGCGGCGCACTGCTCTGGCATTTTGCCGCGATGTGGCTGTTGATGATCAATGGCCTCGCCTATCTCATCACCGGCCTTGCGGCTGGCCGCTTCCGCAAAAAGCTGCTGCCGATCACGCCGGCCGGCGTGCTGTCCGATCTCAAGGCCGCGCTGACCTTCAAGCTCGCGCATGACGACCTCTCGATCTACAACTCCGTGCAAAAGCTGCTCTATAGCGGCATCATCATCGTGGGTATCGTCATCGTGCTCTCGGGCCTGTCGATCTGGAAGCCGGTGCAGCTGCAATATCTGACGGCGCTGTTCGGCGGCTATGACGTCGCGCGCTATGTCCACTTCACCTGCATGTCGCTGATCTGCCTGTTCCTGATCGTCCATGTCGCGCTCGCGGTCCTGGTGCCGAAAAGCCTGCGCGCGATCATCATCGGCCGCTGAACGGATTTACGAGGACATCATCATGGCCAAGCGTTCCCATCTCATTCCCGGCGTCGACAAGCGGCTGCTCATCAAGGACTCCCTGAAGGTGATGCCGGACCTGACGCGGCGCCGCCTCATCACCGGCGGTGCGAGCCTCGGCGCACTGACGCTGCTGAGCGGATGCGACGTGGTCGACAGCAGTTCGGCCGAAAGTCTGCTGGCGCAAATCTCGAAGTTCAACGACGCGGTGCAAGCCTGGATGTTCAATCCGGACGCGCTGGCGCCGACCTTTCCCGAGAGTGCAATCACAAAGCCGTTCCCGTTCAATGCCTATTACGAGGTCGACGACGCGCCGGAAGTCGACGGCAAGGACTGGAAGCTGGAGGTGCGCGGGCTGGTCGACAACAAGAAGTCGTGGACGCTGGACGAGCTCTATGCACTGCCGCAGGTCAAGCAGGTGACGCGCCACATCTGCGTCGAGGGCTGGAGCGCAATCGGGAGCTGGACCGGCACGCCGCTGCGCGACTTCCTGAAACTGATCGGCGCCGATACGCGCGCAAAATATGTCTGGTTCCAGTGCGCCGACAGCGAGGGCTACAACTCGCCGCTCGACATGCGCACCGCGCTGCACCCGCAGACCCAGATGACGTTCAAATTCGCCGACCAGATCCTGCCGCGCGCCTATGGCTATCCGATGAAGATCCGCGTGCCGACAAAACTCGGCTTCAAGAATCCGAAATACGTGATCTCGATGGAGGTCACCAACGACTACAAGGGCGGCTACTGGGAAGACCAGGGCTACAATTCGTTCAGCGGGAGCTGACGTTCAGAACTGTAGGGTGGGTAGAGCGCAGCGAAACCCACCATTCGATCCGCGAGTGGCAAAGTGATGGGTTTCGCTGCGCTCTACCCATCCTACCAAACTACGATTTCGTCAGCTTCCCCTGAAACGCTGCCAGGATGGCGCCCAGCGCGAGCATCGCGGCTGAGACGTTCAGCGCGTAGGAGAGACTGCCGAGCGCATCGGTGATGGCGCCGACCATGATCGGCCCCAGCGTCTGGCCGATGCCGAAGGCGATCGTCATCGCGGCAATCGCGCCGGGCCAGGCGGCCGGCGGGTAGTTGAAGCGCACGAAGGCGGTGGTCGATGTGACCACGGCGAAGAACGCAACGCCGAACACCAGCGCCGATATCGCGAGCAGCAGCGGCGAATGTCCAAAGATCGGCAGGCCCGCGCCGATCGCGTTGACGCCGAGGATGATGGTGGTGGAGAGCCCGCCGCGATCGAGCGCCAGCACGCCGCGCCAGACCCAGGGCGTCGCGAAGGCGCTGAGGCCGATCAGGCTCCAGAACGCGGCTTGCGCCGCTGCGCCGCCGCCGCCATCGCGCACATAGGCGATCATGAACGTCATGTAGGCGATGTAGCCGGCGCCGAACAGGAAGTAGGCGGTCAGATAGATCGCGACCGGCGCGATGCTGAATCCCGCCGCGCCGGGCTGCATCAGCGAGGTATGCCCGTCGATCTCGGTCAGGAACAGCGGGATGGTCATGATACCAGCTATACCCGTCAGCACCCACCACACGATCCACCACGAGCCCGGCCCGAAGACTAGCAGCGTGAACGGCGCGATCAGCCCGGAGGCGAGGATGCCGATCCCCGGCCCGGCATAGAACAGGCTGAGCAGGAAATCGGCGCGTTCGGGCCGCGATTGTCCGATCCGCGCCGCGAGCGCGCCGCCGGCGACAAAACCCACGGCGGCGCCGAAGCCGATGACCAGCCGCGCGATGCTGAGTACGACAAAATTGCCCGACAGCGCGCACAGCGCCAGCGATGCGAGCGAGGCCAGCGTCCCGCCGCGCACCGCGGCCGACCAGCCGAACCGCCGGATCAGCTTTGATGCCGCCAGCGCGCCGGCGAGATAGCCGGCCGCGTTGATCGTGTTCATGAAGCCGGCGGCCGAATACGACCAGCCGAGGCTGTCGCGCATGTCGGGCAGCACCAGTGCATAGGCAAAACGGCCGATGCCCAGCCCCACGATCGCCGCCAGCGACAGGGTCAGGATCAGCCGCGCGGGGTGTGCGGGCGGAGGAGGATAGGGGGATTTCACTGATGGCTCCGGCAATGACCGCATTGTGGCAGGCCGGTCGCGGCCTGCCCAGCGCGCCAACGGCAAGGGTGTCTTGCCAATCCCGCAACGGCGCATTAGCACTCCCGCGGATTTCAATGTTCTTCGTCATGGCCGGGCTTGTCCCGGCCATGCACGCCTTGCTTGCCGCGGTACTAGAGGCGTGGATGCCAGCGACAAGCGCGGGCGTGACGAGTTCAACAAGGTGATGACCCATGGCGACCCATAAGCTCCTGCTCCTGCCCGGCGACGGTATCGGCCCCGAAGTGATGGCGGAGGTGCAGCGCCTGATCGACTGGCTCAATGCAAAAGGGCTGGCGCATTTCGAGACCGAGCAGGGCCTGGTCGGCGGCTCCGCCTATGACGCGCACAAGGTCTCGATCTCGGAAGCCGACATGGCCAAGGCCAGGGCTGCGGATGCCGTGATCTTTGGCGCGGTCGGCGGGCCGAAATGGGATGGCGTGCCGTATGACGTGCGGCCCGAGGCGGGGCTGCTGCGCCTGCGCAAGGAGCTCGGCCTGTTCGCCAATCTGCGCCCCGCGGTCTGCTATCCGGCGCTCGCGGAGGCCTCCAGCCTGAAGCGCGAGGCGGTCGAGGGGCTCGACATCGTGATCGTGCGCGAGCTCACCGGCGGCGTCTATTTCGGTGAGCCCAAAACCATCACCGACCTCGGCAACGGCCAGAAGCGCGCGGTCGACACCCAGGTCTACGACACCTACGAGATCGAGCGCATCGCGCGCGTCGCCTTCGACCTGGCGCGCAAGCGGCGCAACAAGGTGACCTCGATGGAGAAGCGCAACGTCATGAAGACGGGCGTGCTCTGGAACGAGGTGGTGACGCAGGTCCACGCGCGGGAATACAAGGACGTGCAGCTCGAGCATCAGCTCGCCGATTCCGGCGGCATGAATCTCGTGAAATGGCCAAAGCAGTTCGACGTCATCGTCACCGACAATCTGTTCGGCGACATGCTCTCCGACATTGCGGCGATGCTGACCGGCTCGCTCGGCATGCTGCCGTCCGCGTCGCTGGGCGAGGTCGATGTCAAGACCCATACCCGCAAGGCGCTGTATGAGCCGGTGCACGGCTCGGCGCCGGATATCGCGGGCAAGGGGCTCGCCAATCCGATCGCGATGATCTCGTCATTCGGCATGGCCTTGCGCTATTCCTTCGACATGGGCGCGCTCGCCGACAGGGTCGATGCGGCGATCGCGGCCGTGCTCGCGAGCGGCCTGCGCACCGCCGACATCAAGTCGGAAGGAACGACGGCAGCCTCGACCACGGAGATGGGCCAGGCGATCCTGTCGGAGTTGCAGAAGCTTCACGCATGATATGTAGATCCTATGGGGCGGCGGGTGGTCAGGAGGTAGGATTGGTAGTTCCACCCACCATCCAACCTCGAGGATCAAGATGTCTAAGCTCGATCGGATTGACACACCCGCCGGTGGCGAGC
>Ga0335071_10000200_pt1 | contig 70026 bp, 59 predicted proteins | sample Lox_Sample_15_FD_206724 | JGI IMG/M metagenome (GOLD analysis project Ga0335071, IMG submission 206724) | Soil microbial communities from Loxahatchee National Wildlife Refuge, Florida, United States - Lox_Sample_1.5 | ecosystem: Environmental > Terrestrial > Soil > Wetlands | place: USA... | reverse complement strand
TTTGCTTACATCGAAGGCTTCTACAATCGGACCCGTCGTCATTCGGCGATCGGCTATATCAGCCCGATCGAGATGGAGCTAAAAGCAGCTTAACACTGTCCATTTTTTCGGGGGAAGATCAGTCCGAGGGGGCCGGATTCGCTGTAGTTCTGATGACGCCAGACGATGAAGGCGGTATCGCTGGGGCGGGCACCAATCGACTACGGGCACGTCAGAATGTTGTTTTCGAACTCGGCTTCTTCATAGGGAAGCTTGGCTCCCCGAACGTGGCGGCGATGGTGAAGGGTGACATTGAAAGGCCCTCAGACTTCAACGGCATTGCATACATCGCTCACGACAACGCAGGTCAGTGGAAGACGACGCTTGCGCGTGAAATGAGACACGCTAAGGTACCTTTCGACGCTACTAAGGTGCTATCTGCATAGGCTTTAAGAGAGCATACAAAAAGCTGGGGCGTACCATTGCGCCACTCCGGCCCATTCGGGTGTCTTGAATAGTGGGATTTCACCGTCTTCTCTCTTGTTTGTTAAATTGGCTGTCCCGCTAGGATTGCTTCGAAGTCAGCAACGTTAGGCGCAACACCGGGTATGTTGGGAATTGTAACCGCTGTAACGGGTGTAACCGGTGTTCCGGGGTGTGTCTGAATTGGGTCCGCTTCAGGTTTAAGGTATCTGCTCCAGGCATCCTTGAAGTCTGATCGTTTATAGCCCTTATCGACATCGTCGCCGTGTCGGAGAGACTTTGGCCTAATTCCAAATGGCCTCAGCAGATCAGCCAATTGCTTGCCTGTTATAGGTCTACCATTGGATCGTGTCCGGCATCGACTCCGGCAAGCGTGGACCCACGAATTGGCAGTGGTCGCAATCGCAGTTGTACGGATCATGGAAGGCGGCTGTGATGGTGACGCCGTCCCACAGCTGGAAGCCCCAATAGTGCAGGCCATGGGCCTCGGCAAATTTGTCGAAGAAGTAGGCAAAGATCTTGATGGCGCGGTGTGCGCCACGTTGAGATGAGCATAGCGCAACACCATCGAACGGCTAGACCAGCCGCCGAGGTGCATCAGCATGTTGAGATCGCGGCTTTCCTGATAATGCCACGTCGCCCAGTGTACCGCAATCGTGCGGGTGAAAATTCGCATCTTTGCGCGGGGGAAGCGCGTGTCTTCTGGGTGAGCGGAGCGATACCCGGCTATGCCATAGAATTGAACTCCTATACGCCACCGGCACTCTCGGCGACGCTGATCGACTCGACGACTTTGCCACCCCGCTGGGCGCGTCGACATCAGTCCGACCGGCGCTTTTTGATTCGCCCGACGGGCAGATTCGCCGAGTGGCAGCCGCGGGCTGAACCCCGGAATGCCATCTCGGCTGATCATTTTGAGGAAAATTTCTCCAGCCTCCTCAATGTGATCTCGATTTTTCAGCCTCCTGCAAAAAATTGTACTTCCATTTTTCAGAAATGTATGCTTTCATCTCGCCATCCCGCCTCGATGCAGAGGGGCGTTACGGCCAATCGTCACGAAACGTGGGGCGGGATGCGGTGGACGCGACGCTGTCGTGTGCGCATGAGGTCGCAGGGCGAGGCAACTCGTGAGCGGACGAGAGCGGCGCGCGAGACGAGCGGCAGTGTTGCGGACGGTGAAGTGGTGTGGTCCTGGCATCCGTTGTTGATGCCAAGCCTCGCGGAGGCACACTCAGCCCGACCGGGATATGAGATGCCATCCAATCCGCGGGGCGACGGTGGCAAGAGGAATTCGTCGCCGGGGAGAGCGCCTATAATCCGTAAAACCATTGCGTGGGGAATGCCGGATGTTTTCCGGTGCCTCCGCTGTGAAGACTGGTGTGCATATTGACTACCTTGAGCGCACACCAGGCTGCGGGTGCATTGGGCACCCGGCATTCCCCGCGCCCTCTGTTCATCGGAAGGGCGAGAATTTCCAGGAAGCCTCGGGCGAAACGCGCCGCGAGAACGCGAACGCATGTGACGTCATTGCAAGGAGCGCGAGTCCTGAGATCGAACCTTCGATGGCCGCATCTGCGCCAATGCTCCGGATGGCGGAAAGCATCTGCCGAAACCTGGTGCTGCCGGACAGGATTGAACTGTCGACCTCTCCCTTACCAAGGAAATAGGCGCCAAGCTTTAACGTTTTGTTGGCTATGCAGTTTTTGCTTCTGGAGTTTCCCTTTCCCCTAGATTTCCCCCAGGAAGCCGGTCAATCGTGTGCTTATGCTCGTCCACATTCGTGTGCGCATAACGCAGCACCATGCGGTCAGTTTTCCAGCCGCCGAGCCGCTTTAGAGCGCCAAGATCGCGGTTCGCCCAGTAATGCCAAGTCGCCCAGGTGTGCCGACAATCATGCGGATGAAAATCCGTGATCTTTGCCCGCCGACAGGCCCCCTTAAACGCCTTGGCAATGCGCGCTCCAGCGGACGTGTCGTCGCCGTCATCCTTGTCTGGTCGTTCGTACGGCAAACCGTCCGGCCGACGAAACACCTCGTCTTCACGATGCGGCAGGTTGGCGAGCGCTGTCACGACACGTTGATGCAATGGCACGCCGCGTGCCTCGCCGTTCTTCGTCTTGGGGAATACGACGTGGGCGCGCGTTAAGTCAACGCTGCGCCAGTCGAGCCATACCGCCTCACCGGCCCTGGCGCCCGTGTAGAGCAGGAAGATGACCAGCGGTTGCAGGTGTTTATTGCAGCACTCTATCAGGCGATTGGCTTCCTCGAGGGTAAGCCATCGCACGCGATCTTCGGGCGTTGCTGGTCGCTCAAGGAGCATTGGTGCGCACCATTGCCGACGCGCGGCGTGGCGCATGACTGCCGATGCCGGCGTGTATGCTTGCCGATTGCGCGTCGCATCGGAGACACTCGGATAGAGCTTGCGTGCCATGCGGTCGATGGCATCCTGGTCGATCTGCGCAAGCGGCGTAGTACCGAAATGTTTGATAATCGGTTCCAGAAATCGCTTAGAGCCGCCATTCTCCAGATAGCTTAAGGCAGCCGATGCGAACGTTGCTGTAGCACGACGTCCGTAGACTGATTCGGCGAGGATTTCGGCCTCTCGCTTTGCGCGGATTTCTTCCGCGGCCTTCTTGTCGTCAGTGCCAGTGCTTTCTTCAAGTCGGATTCCGCGGAGGGTGCCGCGGATGATCCAATGGGGCGATTTTGGCCTACGGACGATTTTGAGGGGCATGGCAACACCTCGTAAAGACGCTGGATATCATCGATCGAAAACACGATGCAACGGCCTGCTTTGCGGCCGACGCCGTGCTGGCGAGCGAGTTTCAGTATCATAGCTTCGCTGATCGGAAAAACAGCGCCGGCTAGATCGCGCGCTCGCTTGTATGACGGCCAATCGGTCATACTCGGCCTTGCCTTCGGGGGTTGCCATTTTCGATCGTAGCGGACGTTCTCCGCGACAAGTATGCCATGCCAAAAGGATTGAAGAGAATAGCCGAAATACGCGCTAAACTGCGCTTTGCTTTCCCTCGTTCAAACTCCGACGCCACTAACCTAAACGCATAAGGTCACCACTTGCCGCCCCGAGCGATTCCCGCGCCCCCGTGCTACGCGATCCTCCTTCGTCCAGGTTGTCGGATTAGGGCGGACCGCGGCGAGCCGAACACGCCGACCACATTCAGCTTATCAACGCGCCGATGATCGCGACGAGGATCGGCTACAGGAAGGACGGCGCCCGGTTCCTGTGCTCAGTCAGCCATGCCGCGATCGTGCTCGAATGCGAGCGCCCTGGTGCGACAGTGTCGGCGGTCGCGCGGGCATGCCGGCTCGCCACGAGAGTGCTGTTCAGATAGCGGGTAGAGCTTGGGTATGGCCGGAAGGAGAAGGTGAAGCTGGCGTCTGTGGAGCTCGCTGACGGCGCGTCCAGAGACTCGGGCATGTCATCTCCGGCGCCGCTGGTCTTGCAGGATCTGCTGCCGATCGAGTCACTTCCAAGCAAGGTCCAAGTCATCGCCGTCGTCGCGTTGAGATGCCCCCCGTTACAGAAGGTTTGCAACAGCTGGTTCGAACGAGTCCCTGGTACTCCTCCTCGTCTAGGGAGCGCCCGCGCTCGCAGGAGGCTATGAGCGCATGGAAGCCAAAGAGCCGGGCCAGCTGAGCCCAGTCAAGGCCGTGAGCCGGCTCCGCCGGTCGCGCTGATGGCGCGAGCCTGGACAGGTCTCCGCTGCGGCAGCGGCCTTCCATGCGCTCATGACGGAGTCTGTCCCAATTCTGCGAACCAGTTCGCCAAGCTGCGATTGGTGCCATTCGGGACTTTGAGCTCTCAGGCCTTTCGCTTGCTGACAACACTGCAGGTCTTGAGCAGTGCCATGCTGCAATGAGTGAACACAAAAACTTACGACCGCCGATTCCACGCCGCGGAGAGGCGCTTTTATCTTGCCGTAGTCTGTCGGCGGGGGTCTCGCACAGCTTCGCTGTCTCATCCATTGTCGATTATCTCCTCACTTCGCACGGTTGAAGCGCGTTCTACGGCGACCAGGCGGAGACCGAGAGAGCGCGGATATACCCGCGACACTGACATAGCAATCGAGCGTCGATTTATCGGCTGGGGTATGGCGCTGCGTATGGAGCCTCGGAAGTCGGACTGCTCAAAGGCGGCCCGCGCGTGCGGAACCGACCGCCTATCGCCCCTGATCAACGTGGCCGATTTCCATTTGCCAGAGAGACCGGCGCCTCTGTCCAGGATGTGAGCCCCAGAATGATGGCGCTAGCTGCGCTGTGATTCCCAGCGAGACGGGTGGTGGCCGGCCTCGCAGGTCTGTTGGAGAGCTGTAGCGTACTACGGCGCGCAGTTTGGCCATTCAGCCGCGGCGTACCGTGTGTCACCTTTATTGGTCGTGGGCAGCGGCTCAGAGCCGAGAACGCTGATCAGGACGAACCGCACAGCACTGGCGCGTGACCGGCCAGCCGAAGACCTCCATGGGGTCGAGCCGGCCGATACGCGAAGAGCAGCATATCATCATGACCGAGACCGCTCCGCCCCGTCCATTCGATGATATGGAGGTTTTGGCTTGGCTGCGCTCCCAGCCGGCTGGACGCGTGATCACCAGCGCGGCGGAACTGGGCCGTCAATGGGGCTGGAACAGGATGCGGACCATCCGCCGGTTGAGGGCGTGGGAAAAGGCCGGCCTGATCTGTCGTAACGCCGGAGAGATCAGCGTCACCACGTCTGTTACACCGGCTGTGACCGATGTTACGCCAACTGTTACCGAGGCCGTTACTGTCACAGCCATGCCGGGGACCGGGGTCACACGGCGTTCCATGACGCCGGTCAGGCTCGCCGCACTCATCGTGGCACTGGCGCTCGCCTGTGTATCGGCCACCTTTTCCATTGACGGCCTCACCGCAATCTTTGCCGGGGCGTTCTGGCCCGTCATCACCATGGGCGCCGCGCTGGAAGCCGGCAAGCTCGTCGCAGCTGCGTGGCTGACCGAGCATTGGAACTCGGCGCCCGCGCTGCTGCGCCTGGTCCTCGTCGCAATGATTGTGGTCTTGATGGGCTTGAACGCAATCGGTGTGTTCGGCTTCCTCACGCGCGCCCACCTTGATCACATGGTGGCCGTCGATCTGGCGCTTGCGGATAAAACCGCCGACACGGAGGCTCGCCTCGCGATCCAGGGCCAGACCGTCGCCGACCTTGATCGGCGCATCGCCCAGATAGACGCAGCCATTGAGGAGTCGACACGACTGGGCCGCCCGGTTGGTGCGATGACGATAGCTGACCAGAAGCGCCGCGATCGCGCCGAGATCTTTGCGGAGCGCCAGCGCGCGGCGCAGGCGCTCGCCAGCCTGCAGATCGAAAAAGCCAAGATTGACGGCCAGCGCCGGCGCGCCGAGGCCGACGTCGGCCCGGTGCGATATCTCGCCGAGCTGATCGGTACACCGGCCACGGACCTCGAGCGACCGGTCCGCCTTCTCACTCTGGCGCTTGTCGCCGTCCTCGATCCGATGGCGGTGGTGCTCCTGCTTGCGGCCGGCGCACACACGACGCGCGCGAGCTCAAGCTGATCATTTTCGGCCTAGGCGAAGGCGAACCAAGGGCGAGGAAAGGAAGCAAGTTTTTGTCACGCCCTATGCACCTGCGGTGCTAACGCTTCGTGGGCCGACTGCTATCTCATTGGATTGCAAAGGTACCTCCTCGGAAAGACGGTGTTTACACGCGAGGTCAAATCGATGACAGCTCGCTGAGCAATTTGGCGGAATCCAATTTCCGACAAGAACTTGCGCGCATGGGACGCGATTACAGCAGACAGATTCAGTTTTTGGGTCGGCTCGACCTGGCGTTCGGTCCGTTTGCGGGCGCAATCAAGGCTGGCAAAGCTGTCCTACCCGAGCTCCGAGGATCGCCGTTCGGCTTCGTCCTTGCGCCGTTGGACTTCGATCTTGATCGCGTCTTCCCGGAGCAACGGATCGAGTCAGTCGACGCGGATAGATTTTTTGATGCCCTCAGAATCTCGCGGCGCGGGAAAGCCAGATCCCTAAATGAAATTTTTTGAGATCTCGGGTTTGAAGCGCTGCTACAGAAAAAAACGGCGGCCATGTACTCAAGAGGCATTTCGTGGCGGACCAGGCATTTGCGGTGCTGCACATTAGTCCCCGATGGACACTCTGATGAGTTCGATCTTGAAGCTTTCCTTCGGTTTCCCGCCGACCTGGCCGGAGCCCACCGCCCAATATCAGCGTTGTTTCAGCTCGGCTGGGCGTGAACAGTCAAGCCTCTTGCGCGTCGGCGATACCTTTCCAACACCGCGTCCGGCTCGGCCAGGCCACCCGTGCCCTGGATCAACCTGCCGGGATTTCCGGCGTTCGGATCAGGCTCCGTCATCGAGAGCGCGAACAAGCGTGACCGGCGGCCAGAACGTCGATCGATGGCCGCACCTGCGTCGAGCCCGCTGCGGCCATCGCGATATCGCCTCAACCATTATTTCGCGGTCGATCTGATGCTCGCAAGAAAGCGGTTTGGCAGGAAGACGACGAACTCGTCTACAAAGACCGGAAACGCTGCGCCGGGTCCTTCACGGAATGCACGACTCAAGCAGGTTTTTGATGATCCAAGTGAAAGCCCGACTGCAAAAAGATTGCGGAGATGGCGCTTCATCAAGAACACGAGGTTGTTCAGCCTGCACCTTCGTCTGTCTCTGTGCCTCCAGCCAACACGGCGTCTCCGATTAACGACATCTCGCACGTACAGCTGTCTCCATCACAGAACGGAAAAGTGCAGACGCCGCAGGTCTCGCCGGACTTGGTGACCGGGAAGATGCGAATGCCTCGGACGCGTTTTGCTTTCGGTTTTCATGATCTTATCCTTTCGGTATGAGCCCGCCCGGATGGCGGCCTCGATGCGCGTTTCTGGCCGACGCGGACAAGCGGGGCTGTCAAAGCTGCCCTTAGGGCATCGCGACGCGCGAGCTGCACAAACGAAGTGCGGAACCGAGCGGCTTTGACAGCACCGCGCGCCTTGGCAGAAAATCGCGCACGAGAAGAGGACGCCACGGCGGGTCCGAAAGGATAAGATCAGGAAGACTGAAAGTCCGGAAAGGCGCGACCGACACGTCACATGCGGCCCCAATCTAGTGCGATGAAAGATCCCCCAAGGCAAGCGGGCGGCTGCTACAATTGGCGCATCGGGAGCAGTCGAGGGCTTTGTGTCGAGAGGACTTGCTGCTGAGCGGCTATGATATCGCCGTTTGTACGCCCCTACGACGATACGGCGAAGGTGACGGGGCAGTGCGCGCCCCTTACGAGGCGCTCAATCCCGTGGTGGGCAGCACCTCAATATGGCGAGCGCTCCTCTCAACCTCGTGGCAAATCCTGCCCGGATGTCCGTGCCCTGTGGGGGCTTACGAAAGATATTCACCGATTGATCGGTGTGGCAGAGCAAGCGCTGTTGCTCGATCGGATTGCTGTTGGCTTGTCCAGCGGTCGCTGCTGCGGTGGGTGCCTTTGAGTCCGTTCCCTCCGTGAGGCTGCTTCTATCGTTAGCATCCGGTGTAGGCCGCAGGCTGTTCGGATTATTCGGGCGGCCAGGGGAAGGATGCGACGCCTGCTGTTCCTGACGGTCGCACATCATTAACCCGCCGCGGGCGGCCTCGCAGCGGGTGTGCGTGTACGTGGTCTTGTCGCGTTGCTCAGGGAAGCCTGTTCGAACCCGCCCAATCACCTGGCCTGTGACTTGAGAAACTGCGCAAACGCTTTCAACGTGACGTCTGAGACATGATGCTCCATGCCTTCGGCATCGGCCTCGGCGGCTTCGGCGGGAACGCCAACCGCGCGAAGCAGGTCGACCACAAGCCGGTGGCGCGCGTGGACGCGCTCGGCCAGTGCATGCCCCTTCTCGGTAAGGAACACGCCCCTGTAGGGGCGCGAGGTCGCCAATCCCGCCCGCTTCAGGCGCGAGATGGCCTTGATGGCTGTGACGTGAGATACGCCCAGCCGGCGCGCAATGTCTGTCGGACGCGCCTCGCCTGAGCTGGCCAACAAGTCCGCGATCAACTCGACGTAGTCCTCGAACAAGGCCGTCGATTGGGCCGACCGCGTCTTACCGAAGCGGCGCGCCTGGATGAGCTCGGTCGGCAGCTCTTTCGTTGCACCACCATTCCGCCGTGTCTTCCCTGGTGTCGGCTGCATGCCGGCGATCCTAACTTGGTGGAGTTCGGTCCAGCAGAGAACACGTTTGTATCGTCGTGTCAAAATGTAGTATAGGCTACGTTTGGCAGTCCATTGACAATCTCGGATCAGCCCTTATTCTGTATCCTATGCTACATTTTAATGTACGTGCCGAATCGTCGAAATGACCGAAATCGTCGCCCCGCGGGAATCGCTTTCTGACCGAACCGTCTCCGCGGGCCGCCAGGTGCTGGCCGGGCAGCGCGGCGGGTTGCGCGCGTATCTGGCGTTCGCCGGTCCCGCGGTGATCGCCTCCATCGCGTACATGGACCCCGGCAATTTCGCCACCAACATCCAGGCGGGCGCGAAATACGGCTATACGCTGTTGTGGGTCGTGCTGGCCGCCAACCTGATCGCCATGCTGTTCCAGGCGCTCTCGGCCAAGCTCGGCATCGTGACTGGCCGCAACCTTGCGGAGATGTGCCGCGAGCATTTTCCGCGCCCTGTCGTGTGGGCGATGTGGGGGATCAGCGAGATCGCCGCCATGGCGACCGACCTGGCAGAATTTCTCGGCGGCGCCATTGGCCTGTCGCTGTTGTTCCAGATGCCGCTGTTCGCCGGCATGGCAGTCACGGCTGTCATCACTTATGGCGTGCTGATGTTCGAAGGCTTCGGCTTCCGGCCGATCGAGTTGATCATCGGCAGCATGGTAAGCATCATCGCCCTTTGCTACGTGGTGGAGTTGTTCATCGCGCCGGTCGATTGGGCCTCGGCCGCGGTGCATACGGTTCTGCCGCAGATCCCCGATGCCGAGGCGCTCTTGCTGTCGGTCGGGATCATCGGCGCCACAGTCATGCCGCACGCGGTTTACCTGCATTCCGGGCTGACACAGGCGCGGATGCCGGTTCACAACGACCGCGAGCGACGCATGGTCCTGGGCTTCTCCAACAAGGAAGTCATTACCGCGCTCGTGGTGGCGGGCCTCGTCAACATGGCGATGGTCATGATGGCCTCAAGTGCTTTTCACGCGGGTCACCCGGACGTCGCCGAAATCGAAACCGCCTATCACACGCTGACGCCCTTGCTCGGGATCGGTGCCGCCGGGGTGTTCCTGCTCTCGCTCATTGCCTCCGGCATTTCGAGCTCGACGGTCGGGACCATGGCCGGCCAGATGATCATGCAGGGCTTCATCCGCTTTCGAATCCCGATCCTCATCCGCCGGCTCGCCACCATGCTGCCCGCCTTCGTAGTGGTCGCCCTCGGCGCGAATGCGACCAAATCCCTGGTCATCAGCCAGGTCGTGCTCTCAATCGCGCTACCGCTGCCGATGATCTCGCTCCTGATCTTCACCAGTCGCCGCGATATCATGGGCCAGTTCGCGAACGGCCGGCTGACCGTTGTCGCAGCGGTGGTGGGAACGACGGTGGTGTTGCTGCTCAACATCTTCCTCATCCTGCAAACCCTTGGTGTGTCGATTGCAGGGCTGTCGGGTGGCGCTTAAGACCGTCTTGTGAGTGCGGTAGCAGACAAATGCATCTCCGTAGTCGTGAATTACCAGGCGGAGCGGACAACACATTGGAGACAGCCTGCTTCGCTAATGGTCGAACACAACGCAGGATTTCGTACGACGCTCACATAGAGCAATCGCTACGTGACGCTGAACTGCGGATAACCCGTCAGCGTATCGCGGTCGTAAGGCTGCTGGACCGATCTGAAGGCACCGTGTTACGGCCGAAGTCCTTTATATGACGCGCTTACCGCGCGCTGCGGGGTCTCCACAGCAACAGTATGCCATACGCTGCGCCAACTTGAACAGGCCGGCCTGCTCAAGCGCATGGCTGTTCCGGGATCGAACAAGGCCTGGTTCATCATCGGGCGACCGATCGGCGCACACGATTGTAGGGACGAGCAGGCGGTTCAAAGCTGCGGCTCTCTCGCCGAAGAACTCGAGCTGACCGATCGTATACTCAGCTGGCCTTCCTTACGCGCATACTCTTCACGAAGTCGGCAAAAGCCTTGAGCGTGGCTTCCGACACGTGGTGTTCGATACCCTCTGCGTCCGCTTCGGCAGCTTCCTCGGGAACACCAAGCGCGAGAAGCACATCAACCACTAGGCGATGGCGCGCTCTGGTACGCTTCGCGAGCGCTTCGCCCTTTTCCGTTAAGAAAACGCCCCGGTAGGGACGAGCGACGGCCAGGTCCTCCCGTTTCAGGCGCGCAATCGTGTTGATGGCTGTGGGGTGCGACACGCCCAGCCGCCGCGCAATGTCGGTGGGCCGTGCTTCGCCGGTCGTGGCGAGCAGATCGGCAATCAGTTCGACATAGTCTTCGAGAATGGCCGTCGACCGCGCCGAACGCGCTTTTCCGAAGCGGCGCGCCTGCGCCTGCTCAGTTGGCAGCGCATACACGGACACCGTGCGATTTGCGGCGGTCTTGCGGCGCATTGCAACCTTCGAACGAATCCAAGCCCGTGGAAGACCATGAAGCCTCGTCCGGCCCATTGCAAGCCGGCGATCTGTCGCTGATTTGCAACAGCCTCGCAATTGCAACATCCACCTCCTTGACGGAGGAAGGGCCGTCGTTAACATGTAGCCTTACCTACGTTTTGGTGTCGTTGCTTACCTGGAGTGCTTTGGTTGTCTTGCGGCGAGGGGTTGGAAATGCACGGACGCGCTGCTCGCTTGGTTCTTCTGAGTACGACGTCGCTTGCATTGTTTTGTCTGAACGGTATTGCAGTGGCGCAGCCGGCAGCTTCTCCACCACCTGAGACGCAGACCGCTCCGCAAGCGCCGTCGGCACCGCCTGCGGCGGCTTCGTCTCCGCAATCTGGCGCAACGTCTTCGCCGTCATCTGCGCCTTCAGCGCCTGTGCAGATCCCACCGAGCGGTGCAGCTACTGCCCCAGCCCCGGACACCGCAGCCGCGCCGAATCCGGCTCCGCAAGCACCTGCGCCGAACATGCCGCCGGCGCCGTCATCGAACACTCCCGCCGAAATCGACATTCCACAAGTGACGGTGGAGGGAACACGGCCAAAAGCTGCGCGTCGCGTGGCCTCCGGTCCGGCATCCTCACCTGCTCCAGCAGCCACGGCATCTGCAGCGACACCAACCAGTATTCCTGCCGCTCCGACATCACCGTTTAATCCGCCTTTTGCGCCGTCGACGATAACGAGCAATCAGGCCCAGGCCAGCACGGCCACGAGCTTCAGCAATCTATTCTTCGCGATGCCCGGCGCGACATCCGCCGGCCTTTCGACGCAATCGTCCCGGCCGGTGCTCCGCGGTCTGGCGGACGCCAAGGTCCGCGTTCAAGAGAACGGCGTCGGAGCAGTTGATGTGTCCGATATTGCGCAGGATCACGGTGTTCCGATTGATCCGTTGGCATTGCAAAGAACCGAGGTGTTTCGCGGACCGGAAGCGTTGCGCTTTGGGTCGCAGGCGGTTGGCGGAATCGTCGATGTCACCAACAACCGCATTCCGACCACGGTGCCCATAGGCGGTTTGTCGGCCGAAATGCGATCCGCAGTCACTTCCGTCGACAATGGATGGGAAAGCGGGCTGCTGCTCGACGCCGGCAGCGGCAATGTCGCCGTCCATGCCGATGTCTATGGACGTGCGGGCCAGGACTACCGCATTCCCAGCTATCCCTATCTGGTTCCACCTAATCCGGCGCCCCCCTTCAACGGACGACAGCCGAATTCCTCGATGCAGAGTTCGGGCGCAGCGATCGGCGGCTCCTACCTGTTTGACGGAGGCTACGCCGGATTGTCGATCTCCCGCTTCACCAGCGATTATTACGTGCCTGGAATCGCCTCCGCCGCCGATCATCAGCATAACGATCTTGAACAGACGAAGATTGTCAGCAAAGGCGAATATCGACCCGATGCTGTTGCATTGGCCGCTGTCCGCTACTGGCTTGGCTATTCCGACTACCGGCATGACGAGATTGATCTGAATGAAGCACCGACGGGAGATTTCCAGACGATCGGCGCAACATTCAAAAATCACCAGACCGAAGGCAAACTCGAATTCGAGATGCAGCCGGTCGCAACCCCTCTCGGGGCGCTGAAAAGTATTTTTGGCACTCAGGCGGCCTACCAGCAACTCGACACGTCGGGCCAGGCGATCCTGCTGCCCGCTCGGACCACGACCGCGGCTGGATATTTCCTTGAGGAAATGAGGCACACGGATACGTTGCGCACTCAACTTGCTGGGCGAATCGAATCGGTCGATGTCGCGGGAACGGCATTCGTGTTTCCCCCGAATTTCATGCCGCCACCGAATGATCCGTCAAGTTCGCCATCGAAATCGAGCTTCTTGCCGACCAGCATCAGTTTTGCCGTCATCAAGGATCTTCCCTCTTACGTCCAGGCCAGCCTGACGCTCCAGCGGGTGCAGCGTGCGCCTCGCGCGCTTGAACTGTTCGCCAGCGGATCGGACGATTCGGAAAAGACCTTCAAGATCGGCAACGCGGATCTGACGCTTGAAACCGCCAAGACGGCTGAAGTTGGGCTCAAGCGCACGGGGGGCGATTTCCGGTTCGATGCTCGCCTATATTACACCTACTACGAGAAGTTTATTTATGCCCAGGCGACGGGCATTCTGTGCGGTGCGACGTTTGCGACATGTGGTAGCGGGACCGATTATATCCAGGTCGATTACGGTCAGCGTGACGCGGTATTCAGGGGTGGCGAACTATCCTGGCAATGGGATGCCGCACACCTCTGGGGTGGCCTATTCGGTGTCGAAGGTCAGTTCGATTTCGTCCGCGCCACATTCACCGACGGCACCAATGTTCCACGCATTCCACCGATGCGTGTCGGCGGCGGCTTCTACTGGCGCGACGACAACTGGTATGCGCGGCTGAATGTGTTGCATGCCTACGCGCAGAACGACTTTGCCGCATTCGACACGGCGACGCCCGGCTATGATCTTCTCAAGCTTCAGATCGAGCATCGGCAGATGTGGAAGGACTCGCTGTGGGGAGCAGTCCAGGTGGCGACCGGCTTTATCGGCGATAACCTTCTCAACGCGGATATCCGCAACTCGGTTCAGTTTCACAAGGACGAGATTCTCCAGCCCGGGCGCACTTTCAAGCTGTTCCTGAATGTCAAATACGGGGCCGATGCCCCGCCAAACGCGCCGATCGGGGCGGTCAAGACACAAGACGACCGACCGTTGTTCTATAAGGGGCCTGCCATGACGTCATGGGACTGGGCGGGTCTCTATGTCGGCGGCAACGCGGGCTATGGATGGGGCAAGGCCCAAACCTATGCCGGGTTCATCGACGCCGCGTCGCAAAATCCGATCTTCGGCAATCGTCCATCAGCGAGCCTCGACGGTGCGGCCATTGGCGGCCAGGCCGGCTACAATTGGACCTCAGGTCGATTGCTTGCGGGCGTCGAGGGGGACTTCGATTACGCGAACCAGCGTGGCAGCCTGTCGAGTACTTGCCCGGGTAGCATATGCAATGCCGCCCTGGTGCCACTCGATGGGCCGTCAACCGCCAGCCTCGACTATCATATGGGTTGGATCGCCACGCTGCGTGGCCGGGTCGGAACGCTGCTGACGCCCGGCATTCTTGGCTATGTCACTGCCGGCGTGCCCTTTGCCAAAGTCGTGACATCGGGAGCGGTGGCAGGCCTCGACAATGCCGGATTGTCAACAATCACGCCATTTAACATCGGAACGCTTCGGGCCGGTTGGACGGTCGGCGCAGGCCTCGAAGGACGCCTGTTCGGCAATTGGACCGGAAAGATCGAATACCTGCATATGGACTTCGGCTCTTTCCGCGCCACACCCGACACGGCTGCCAATACGGCGACGATGTTCGATTCCGACGCGCGCATTACCAGCGATGTGGTTCGGGTCGGCGTCAACTACAAACTCAATCTCGGTGGATCGGTTATCGCTGGCAACTAACCCGAGACGTTCGCTCGTTTCCGGTGTCACGCTTGGGCGATGCCTATCGTTTCATTTCACGGTGAAGCGAATCGGCAATCTCACCACGACAAGGTCACTTTGCAAATTTGCAGGAGGAACCGGAAACGGTTGCGCACGTTTGAGGAGCGCAACGGCTTCCTCATCAAGCGCGCTCGCGCCGGAACTTCGGGTCACATGTGAATCGACCACCATGCCCTTGCGATCAAGCGTAAACGACACCTGCGCGGTTCCCTGTTCGCGCCGCGCTTGTGCGGCGGCGGGATAACGCTTGTTGCGCTCGATCAGGGCGAGAACCTGTGTTCGCCAGGTCACAACGGCTTCCGAGTTTTTCGCATCCGGTCGTCCTTGATTGGGCGCAACTGCAACCGGCGCAACGCGGCCTGACACCGCCGGCGGCGCTGTGGTCGTGGCTGCGGCCTGTTGTTGCGGTGTTTCCTCAATCTTCGGCTTCTCGGGAGGGGCAACGGCGGCGTCGGGATGGGTTGCGGGCGGCACATTGGGTGTGTCGTCTGGCGGCGCTTCCTGAGGCTTGGCGGTCGGGCGAGCCTCCGACATCGCCTGCTCGGGTCCGGGCGCGATATCGGTCGGTGTCGTGGTCGGGGCTGCCGCCTCCGGCGCCAGGTCGATCACAACTGCTCCGGACGGTTCAGCCGCTTCGATATCGTCAGGCTGATGCCATGTCGTGATCGCGGCAACCACGCCAGTGTAGAGAATTGCGACGGCGACGCTGCTCAGTATCCAGCGTCGCAGGTCGGAGCGGTCGTCTGCATCGAGATAGGTCATGGCGACGTGGTCTGCTCCAGCCCGACCAGAGCGACCTTCAGGTAGCCGGACGCACGCAAGACATTCATGATCTGCATCACTTCGCCGTAGGGGACGAGCTTGTCCGCACGCAGAAAGATGCGCGTGTCCTTTTCGCCCTTAGTGCTCGCATCGAGCGCGGCGGAGAGTGCGGCCCGGTTGACGCTCTCGTTGCCGACCGAAAGCGACAAATCCGGCTTGATGGTAAGATACACAGGTTTATCCGGTCGCGGTTTCGGCTCCGCGTTCGACGCTGGAAGGTCGACGGAGATGTCGACCGTGGCGAGCGGCGCGGCAACCATGAAGATGATCAGCAACACGAGAATGACGTCGATGAACGGCGTTACATTGATGTCATGGACCTCCGAGAGGTCGCCGCTGCCCTGGCTGATATTGATGGCCATGGCGCTACTCTGCCGCAGTGAGCTGTTGACGCCTCATGACGATCGATCCGCTATCGAGATCGCGTCCGACCAGCCTCGAAATCTCCGACGAACCATCGCAGAGCAAGGCGCGGTAGGACGTGATTTGCCGGGCGAACAGGTTGTAGATCACGACCGCCGGAATGGCGGCGACGAGACCCATGGCCGTTGCCAAAAGGGCTTCCGCGATGCCGGGAGCGACAACCGCCAGATTCGTTGTCTGCGATTTCGAGATTCCGATGAAGCTGTTCATGATGCCCCAGACCGTTCCGAACAAGCCGACGAATGGTCCGGTCGACCCAATCGTCGCAAGGATGCCTGTGCCAAACGCGATGCGCCGGCTCGCTGCCGCCTCCATCTGCTGCAAGCGGGACGTCACGCGCGCTTTGATTCCGTCCTTGTCCATGCGATCGGTACTTAGTCGGAGCTCTGCAACAGCGCTCTCGATCATGCGTGCAACCGGCCCTCGGGGGATCCGCTCCACTGCTTCATCCAGGCTGCGTACATCGGTGAGTTCCCGCAAGGCGCGCCTGACGTTACGGCGCGCATTGAACAGTTCGATGGCCTTGGACAAACAGACGGTACAAGTGACCAAGGTCGCGAACGCGAGTCCTACCATGACAGCCTTCACGATGGCGTCGGCCTGCATGAACATGCCCCAGGGGCTCAGATCTCGCGGGAGCGCCGCGCCGATCACCGCGTTGTCCGACGTTCCCTGTGCGAAGGCCGGAAACGACACTGACAGAAGTAGCAATACCAGCCCCCATCTGCAGTCGAACCGCATCTGAGAGTGAGGCAAAGACGGACGACCGTGCCATAGCTTCCAGACTTGCATTGGACGGAACCTTCAAATTGTCACACAACAACGCTCTCGGCCCGAACATGTAGCATTGCCTACGCCTTGTTGCAAATGCCAAGCGCTCGCAGAACTCAAGATTAGGCGAATAACGGCGGTCGGGCGCGGGCGCATCGAATCGTCATCGCTTGGTATCTGGCGCCGACGTGGCCGACGGATGTCGAACCCTACGAGTTTGCCGACATTGATCGCGCCATGGCCGCCGACTGGCGCTCAAGGGGCACGCAATGGGGCCCGCCGGACGACAGGATCACGGCGCAACTGTGCCGCAGTCAGTGCGGCGATTACCGACAGCGGATTCTGCCGAGAGGTCAAGACGGCCCTGAATGGCCGGGCGCGACAACTCGTGGACATGGGGCTCGCGACCGCCCAGGATGGCAACATACACATCCCCGTCAGTACCGTGGCAACCCTGGAGCGCCGGGAGGTCGAGCGCGTTGGCCAGCAGATGGCCAGAGACCGCGGCCTGACGTACACGCACCGCCAGAACTCGTCGCCTTGCGAGGCGGCTTTTGACGCAGCTCAATGCCCTGGCGGTGCCGATGTCCAATCGTTGATAAATTCCGATTTGGACCCTTGAATGTTCGCCTTCGATCAGCCGCTTCTTATCGCCGGACTGCTGCTAGGTCTGTCATCCAGCCTGCACTGCTTCGGCATGTGCTCCGGCATCGCAGCCAGCCTTCAATTTGCCGCCGGGCTCGATCCCGATCGGCCCGCACGCGACCTGCTGGCAACGACGTTGCTCATCAACGCGGGGCGGATCGCCGGGTATGCGCTCGCTGGCGCAATGGTCGGTGCCGTCGGGTCGAGCGTGTTCGGCGCGTTCGATCATTCGTTTGCTCATGCGGTTCTTCGTTGGGCCGCCGCTGCGGCCCTCGGCTGGATCGGGCTTTCCATGCTCGAAGTGTTGCCTCTACCAACCTCTCTTTATGGGATGGCTTCGAATGTCAGCTCTTTGATGGATGCGGCCGCCCGGGCGGCACGATTGTCGCCGATGATCGCACAGTTCATCAGTGGGGCGATCTGGGGCTTTCTTCCCTGTGCCATGGTTTACGCGGCTCTGTTCTACGCGATGCTTTCCGGCTCCTGGTTGGGTGGCGTGGTCGTGATGGCAGGCTTCGGCCTTGGTACTCTGCCGGTCCTGGTGGGCGCAGGTCTCGGGCTCCCCCTGCTCCGCCGCCGAGTGACGTCGCGCTGGCTGCGACATATGGTCGGCGTTACCATCATCATGGTCGGCATTGCCAGCGCCGGTATATCGCCAGCGGCGTTCGCGGCGTGGTGCCGGTCTGGCTGATCGCGGTGTCGAGGGCCGGGCGACCGGATGGTGCCGCCAGCTTTGCGTCGGCTCCTTGGCAAATCTCGTGTGATCGATTCGCGACAGAGGCCCCACATGTTCTTTCCGGCCCCCCGCTCAACTCGACAGCGTGGTGACCGGGCGGCAGATCGGTCGCCTCCACTTTAGGCGCCATCATCTCGAGTCCGACCTCGATTGCCGGTGCGCCCAACTCATCGGCCACCTCGTCGCTCTGCAGATGCGTCAGCGCGAACGCGGCGCCGCCGAGGTGGAGCGCAAGCGCAGCAGCCGCGGCGAGGAGCCCGAGCGCGAGCTGAGGCGTGCGCCCAAGGGCCGGCGGACCGAGTTGCAGGCCAGGCTGGCTGGACTTTGTGACGCTGAAGGCGCACTCGGTCGTGCCGAGATGAAGGCTTCCCTTCGGCTCGCAGGGACTACGCCAGCGAGTCTGCAAGGAGCCGCCGCGGCGCTGCACTATGTGCGCGAGCGCTACGAGGTTGGGCATTATCTCATGTACGAAGAGGATGGCTACCGCCTTCTTCTGTTATCGACCGAACGGTCGATTTGTGCTGCTGCTGGTCTCGCTATTGCCTAGCGTGGTGGTGATTAGCCACGAGAATTGCGGCTTCCTCGTCAACGGTCGGATAAGATTGTGGACGAGGTCGTCGTCTTTGAACTCGGGACAAAACGGCCGCAATTGTCGCATTGCGCGCGCGAAATGGATGACGCGACACGGCTATCGCGACCTACCGCGGGGCAAGCGTCGACGACAAGAAACAATGAATGGCGCTACCTCTGATCTGGAATTTGAAAGACAAACTGCCTCCTTCTTTGATGTCAACTCCAAATATTGATAGCTGACGCGCGGATGACGTCACAATTACTGTGCGGCGATGATTGCATGAGAAAACCGTACGATGTTTGAGTTTGACTGGCGATCGCCGCAAACCTACGCAAAGTTGCAAACCGCCGAAGCCGCCGATTTCGCCTAGGAGTGTCTTCGCCGCAATAGTGACTACCGAGAAGATGCGAGGTCGGACAAAAGTTGTGGACGAGGTGGTCTTTGAACTAGAGGCAAATGGCCGCGATAGTCGTACTCCCTACGCGAAATGGATAGCCGCGGATGCGGCTACCGCGACCTAGCCGGGGCAAGACGATTGCTATGAAATCGCGTATTACCGCAGTCCTTCATTTTCGATCGCCGCGCTAGAGACGCTGATCGGGATGTGCGGCAGAAATTCGCATTAGCTTGGGGCAGTCTTTAAATCTATAGCGGCAGATTTCTGAGTGCGCGCGAATCTTCTGCGCGCCGCGTGGAGTTATTTCCTGAAATATAGAGGACATTTTCCCGTCCGCGGCAGCGGAAGTCCCGAACCGTGACGTCGCCGTTGGCTGACAGTCGCCACTTCGAGCGTTGAAATCTGGTAATTTGCTCCTCGCGAGGAAATTATTGCTAGGTTCTCGGGAAATTCCCCCGCCTCATTGCAGAAGACGTTAATCGCGATACGTGTGCTTCCCGCGTTGTCAAATCATATGTAAGTCGAGCGTGCGAGACGTCAGTTCGAACTTTCGCCACACATCTCAATGAGCAATCAAGATTGAGAACGGAGAGGCCTATTTTTGGAGCGGTGATAGGCGTCGAAATAGGCCTTGATCCGAACGTCGTCGCGATCTCATTCGACTTGCTGGAAGGCGATGCAGCGCTGACCGACCAGCTTTGTCGTGAAGTCGGACATGGCCAAAGCGGCAGTTGACAATGATTGACGGTATCTTGTCCTTTGCGATCCGCCAGCGTTGGCTGGTGCTAGTCGCCACGCTTGGAATGGCAGGTCTCGGAATCTTGAATTTCGCGAATCTGCCGATCGATGCCGTCCCGGATATCACCAGCGTGCAGGTCCAGATCTACAGCAGCGCGCCGGGGTATTCGCCGCTTGAGATGGAGCAGCGCGTCACCTTCCCGATCGAGACCGCGATGGCCGGCCTGCCGCGGCTCGAGACGACCAGGTCGCTGTCGCGCTATGGCATCAGCCAGGTGACGGTCATCTTCAAGGACGGTACCGACATCTATTTCGCCCGCCAACTGGTCAACGAACGCGTCCAGCAGGTGCAGGACGAACTCCCGAGTGGTATCGAGAGCGCGATCGGGCCGATCTCGACCGGCCTCGGCGAGATCTTCATGTACACGATCGAGGCAAGGCCCGAGTCGGTCAAGGCGAACGGCAGCGCGTACAACGGGGCCGACCTGCGGACCCTGCAGGACTGGATCATCAGGCCACGTCTGCGGACCGTCGCCGGCGTCAATGAGGTGAACTCGGTCGGCGGCTTCGAGAAGCAGTTTCATGTGCTGCCAGACCCCACTCAGTTGATGGCGTACCGGCTGACCTTTCACGACGTCATGGCGGCGCTCGCCGCGAACAACGGTAATGTCGGCGCCGGCTATATCGAGCGCAATGGTGAACAATATCTCGTCCGCACGCCGGGGCAGGTCTCCGATCTCGACGAAATCAGGAACGTGGTGATCGGCTCGCGGGGCGGCGTGCCGGTGCGGATCTCCGATGTTGCCGAGGTCCGGGAAGGCACGGACCTGCGGATCGGCGCCGCCACGCGCAATGGCAACGAAGTGGTGCTCGGCACCGCCATGCTTCTGATCGGCGAGAACAGCCGCACCGTGGCGCAGCGCGTCGCCGCGAAACTGAAGGAGATCGCAGCCTCGCTGCCCGACGGCGTGATCGCGCGGACCGTCTACGACCGCACCAACCTGGTGGACGCGACGATTGCCACGGTCGCAAAAAACCTGCTCGAGGGCGCGCTGCTGGTCATCACGGTGCTGTTTTTGATCCTCGGCAATTTCAGGGCCGCAATCGCCACCGCCTGCGTGATCCCGCTTTCGATGCTTTTCACCATCACCGGCATGCTGGAGAACCGGATCAGCGCCAATTTGATGAGTCTCGGCGCGATCGATTTCGGCATCATCATCGACGGTGCCGTCATCATCGTCGAGAACTGTCTCCGCCTGCTCGCCGCCGAGCAGAAGCGGCACGGCCGCGTGCTGAGCCTGGAGGAGCGCTTCGCGACCATTTTGGCCGGCAGCCGCGAGGTGATCCGGCCGAGCCTGTTCGGCACCTTCATCATCGCAGCGGTGTATCTGCCGATCTTGACGTTGAGCGGCGTCGAGGGAAAGATGTTCACGCCGATGGCGCTCACCGTGCTGATGGCGCTAACAGGAGCCAGCATCCTGTCGCTGACCTTCGTGCCGGCGTCGGTGGCGCTGCTGGTCACCGGCCGCATCTCCGAACACGAAGACCTTTTCATGCGCGGCGCGCGGGCGATCTATCTGCCGCTGCTTGATGCCTCGCTCCGTAGCAAGTTCGGCGTCGTGTCGATCGCCGTGCTGCTGGTTCTCGTTTGCGGCATCGCCGCCGCAGGGATGGGCGGCGAGTTCATTCCGAATCTCGACGAGGGCGACGTCTCGATGGAGGTGCTGCGGATCCCCGGGACCAGCCTGACGCAGGCGGTCGAGATGCAGGAAATGCTTGAAAAACGTCTCTCGAAGTTGCCCGAGGTCATGGACGTGTTCGCGCGCACGGGCGCCGCGGAAATCGCCACTGACCCTGTCCCGCCGTCGGCGACGGATGGTTACGTGATGCTGAAGCCGCGGGATCAGTGGCCCGATCCCGCTAAGTCGAAGGCGGCTATCGTCTCCGAGATACAGGACGCGATGGATGATGTGCCTGGAAATCTCACCGCGCTCTCGCAACCGATCCAGCAGCGCATGAACGAGACCGTGGCGGGCATCCGTACCGACGTCGGTGTCAAGATTTTCGGAGATGATCTGGATGTGCTGTTGCAGGCTGCCTCGCGGGTTCAGGCGATCCTGCAGAAGGTCGAGGGGGCGACCGATGTCAGGGCCGAGCAGGTCGAGGGCCTGCCGGTGCTGACCGTCAAAGTCGATCGCCAGGCGCTGTCGCGTTACGGCATCAACATCGCCGACGTCCAAAACCTCGTGGAGATCGCGGTCGCCGGCAAGAGCGCAGGAAAACTGTTCGAGGGCGACCGCCGTTTCGACATCGTGGTCCGGCTTCCCGAACATCTGCGCTCGGATATGGAGGCGCTCAAATCGCTGCCGATCCCGCTGCCACCGGTCGAGAAGGACGTGAAGGCAGCGCCCGCGCTGTGGGGCAATTCGCCGCTCGCCCAGATCCGTTATGTGCCGCTGTCGGAGCTTGCGCAAATCGACCTCAAGACTGGACCCAACCAGATCAGCCGCGAGGACGGCAAGCGGCGCATCGTGGTGTCCGCCAATGTGCGCGGTCGCGACCTCAAATCGTTCGTGACGGACGCGCAGGCTCGGGTGGGGCAAAAGGTCAAGCTGCCGGCCGGCTATTGGATCGAATGGGGCGGGCAGTTCGAGCAGCTCGTCTCGGCCGGGCAACGCCTCGCCATCGTCGTGCCGGCCGCGCTGCTCCTGATTTTCGTGCTGCTTGTGTTGAGCCTGGGATCAGTCGGCGATGCGCTGCTGGTGTTTTCCGGTGTGCCGCTGGCGCTGACCGGGGGTGTCGTCGCGCTGTTGTTGCGCGACATTCCGCTCTCGATCAGCGCGGCGATTGGCTTCATCGCACTCTCTGGCGTGGCCGTGCTCAACGGGCTCGTGATCATCGTCTTCATCGAGAAGTTGCGCGGCGAGGGGCTTTCGCTGCTCGAAGCGGTGCGCCAGAGCGCGCTGACGCGGCTGCGTCCGGTGCTGATGACGGCGTTGGTCGCCTCCCTCGGCTTCATTCCGATGGCGGTTGCGACCGGCGCTGGCGCCGAGGTGCAGCGACCCCTCGCCACCGTCGTGATCGGCGGCGTAATCTCGTCGACCATCCTGACGCTCTTAGTGTTGCCGGCGCTGTACGTGCTATTGCGGGCACGGGCACCTAACGCGGCGGAAACACCGTGAAGGGAGTGAAGTCACTCCGTCACTCACTGTACCTTTTCAATCCGCAACACACGCCGAAGCTGAGTTCGAAGGGCCAGGCGACACATTGCAGTCCTGAAGCAATGGGTCTCGATTCCATTAACCCATCTGCACTTCCTGCTTGAAGCGTTCCCGGCGAACAGCGTGGTCCTAGTTAGGGGCATTTTCCCGACTGGTCGCAGGAGTTTTTTCCCGAAACCAAAGCGATCATGGTTTGTCGAGTTCATCAGAAGTCATTTCACGGGCATGTCAAAGTGATGTCCTCTTGTAAGCGCCGCCGCCAGGCGCCCATTGGGGCTTTCTCAGTCTCCAGGCCTCGCTGGCTTGGCTGACCTGCTAACCCATCTTTCGGATCGTTCCGCCGAGCGCATCACCAGCTGGACAGCGGAGTCGTTAGGGACTTTTTCCCGGTTTTGATAAGGAGCTTTTTCCCGCATCGGTCAATTCGGAGGGAACAAGCGGCACTTTCTTTTGCGGACCGGATCACGGCCGCAACGTTTGCCGTTACTTTGACAAAGGCGTACGCAACGACTCTGAGCCGTCAAGATATTTCGCAATCTGTAAGGGGGCGCTTTGAGGAGAACGGCCATTTTGGGATCCGTCGGCTGGGCAAACTCCTCACGAGGAGATCGATACGGCCAGATTGAGCGGCGCATCGAGTTGGAAGGGGGAGGCACAAGAATGAAGCAAGGGCAAAGCAAAAATAAGGAGCCGAGGCGGCGTGCCAGGAGGCGCTCGATGCTTCGCTTTGACGTGTTGCTCTTGGCCATGGCATGCCTTGTTTCTTGGAACGTTCTTGCCGAAGAGGCGCAAGTGGGGGGCGAGAGCGCGCCCAGAGAATCGCCAACCGCCGTTTCGATCGCGGCACCCTTGAGCGCCGCTGGCGCGGCCGCGGGCTCTCTGGAGACAGGTAAGGATTCATCGTCGTCGGGACAGCCAGCAGTCCAATCTGCTTCTCCTTCCACGCCGTCACGCGCTTCGGATCGGGTGGGCCCAGAAGGGTCTTTGGCAACAGCCAGTGGCGCGTCGCGAGAACCTGCGACCCCCGCCCAGGGTGCAGCGGGCGCAACGGGCATGGCCGCTACCACATCCGAAACAGCGGGGCAGTTGCCATCTCGCGAGCTGGAATCGACCTCTTCCGCAACTTCGTCTGGGTCGCCGCGCGCTCAATCACCCTCCGACGTGAAACCGGCGGTCGGGCCGTTGCCTGATGAGTTGTCGCCCTGGAGCATGTTTCTTCACGCCGATATCGTGGTGAAGGCCGTCATTATCGGGCTTGCGCTCGCATCGGTCGCGACGTGGACCGTCCTGTTGGTCAAGACAATTCAGTTGCGCCTGGCGCGGCGTGCGGCGCGCCGGGTCGCCACGACGCTGATGTCGTCTCCGTCTTTCTTTAGTGCGACCAGACAACTTGCAGGACAGCGGAGTGCGGTGATCCGATTTCTTGCGGCCGCCGAGGATGAGCTCGACAGATCGCGCGATCTGTCCGCCGAGGGCATCAAGGAACGCGTGGCCTGGGAGCTCGAACGGCTCCAGGGGACGGTGGCGCGGCAGATTGGCCGCGGCATGGGCGTGCTTGCAACCATCGGCGCGGTCGCTCCGTTCATCGGGCTGTTCGGCACGGTGTGGGGCATCATGAACAGCTTTGTCGGCATTTCCCGGGCGCACACAACAAATCTCGCGGTCGTCGCTCCAGGCATCGCCGAGGCGCTGCTGGCGACCGCCTTCGGACTTGTCGCCGCTATCCCGGCTGTCGTGATCTACAATATTTTCGTGCGGTCAATCGGCGGATATCGTGCCGACCTCACCGATTCCTCCGTGGCGATCTTGCGCCTCCTGAGCCGCGATCTCCAGCGAGACAATCTGGCACTCGACTTCAGGAGCGGGTCACGTGCCGCCGACGCGCCGGCGCTGTCGATCGCCCAATCGGCGGAGTGAAGAATGGCAATCAGTTTTGCCAAGCGTGGCGAGGTCATGCAGGTGATGAACCTCCCGCGCGACGCCGGTTATCAGAAGGTCGCGCTTGAGAGCTGGAGCTCCCGGTGACTGTCCTCAACGTTGGGGCCGATGGGTCGGATCAATCCGGCGAGTTCGCTTTGTGGGTTGGGGCTGCGATCGTCGTCCTCGCGCTGCACGTAGGGCTCGCGGTGGCGTATCTTTGGCTCAGACCGGAGCCGGAGACGCGCGCCGAGGCGCCGGCATTCGAGGTTGCCTTCATGCCGGCCACGAGTGCGCCGGCTGCGCCGCCATCGGTCGACCAGCCGGACCCCGCGCCAGCCAAGATGGACCAGCCCCAGGAGACTCCGAAGGATCTGACGCCTCCGCCAGTTCAGGAGCAGCCACCACCGCCCCCGATGCCCCAGGTAGAGTCCACGCCACCGCCCCCGCCGGTGCAAGAGCCGCCGCCCCCGACGCCTCAGGTCGAGGCGATGGTCCCGCCGGAGGAGCCGCCGCCTCCTGCGCCGGCGCCTCCGATCCCCGTCCCGTCCGAGCTGCCGCCTCCGCCGCCCGTTCCTGAGCAGGCGACGATCGTGCCAGTCGAGAAGCCGCCTGAGGTTACGGTGCCGGACAAGCCTGTCGTCGCACCCGAGCCAACGCCCAAAGTGACGCACGAGGAGAAGATCGAGAAGCGCGAGAAGGCAGAGAAGCGTGAGGAGAAAGTCGAAAAGCGTCAGACTCCGCCGAAGTCCGTCGCGTCGCCGGGAAACAAGCCCATGCGGGTCGCGTCTGCGCCCAATCCCGGCGCGGAAAGCGAGGGAGCCCGCATGGGGCGGGAATCCTGGTTGAACCAGTTCGCCGCACAAATTCGCCGCGCCGCGAGCTATCCGTCCGGCAGCACGGGGAGCGGCACGGCGCAGGTGAGTGTGACGGTTGCTCGCAATGGACGCCTGGTGTCGCGTCGGCTCATCGCCAGTGCGGGTTCACCAGCGTTGGACAGTGCCGCGCTGGCAGCCATCGAGCGCGCTCAGCCGTTTCCGCCGTTCCCTGCAAGCATGCCCGAGGCGCAAGTCACCAAGATCGTTCCGATGCACCTGAGGCCGCAATGAGCTGCGGCCCCAGTCCGGCACCGGTACTTCCTATTTGCTGCACTCGGTCAGATCGGTATCCCTGACCACGAACTGAGCGCCTTCCTTGAGGTCGACGTTCTTGGCGATGCAGACGCGGCCGTTCTTGTCGGCGAACTTGATGTCGTAGTGACCCGACTTGACGCCGACGAGCGTCATGCGCTCGTTGTGATCGACGGCACCTTCGTCGTCATTCTTGCACTGGTCCGCGCCCCAGCTTTTCGATCCGACCGGCGCCAGCTGCATCTTGACCATGGTCTGCCCAGTGCGATTGAGAAACAGCGGGCCGTCGTCGGCCCGCGCGGCGGCGCAACTGATCATGACAAGGGCAAGACAAGCCAAACCACGGTGCATCCAAATTCTCCTTCAAGACGTCTTGCGTGTTTTATGCGCCCCGTCTCTCGTGGCGGACGGTGGCGTATTCTGGGGAATTCACCCGCTCAAAAATCCTTGCCGAAGCTCGTCTTCACGGCCAAGCCGCGCGAGGCGTTGGTTAGTCCGTAGCCGATGCCAAAACTCATTTCGAGGCCCATGAATTTGGTGTCTGCGACGGCATAGAGCGTCTGCATCTGCTGGTTCCAGGGCAGGATGTAGCCGATCGGGCCCAGATTGGAGAAGTGCTCGATCCCGACAGTCCAGTTGTTGCTGAGGCGCTTGACGAGACGGAACGAAGGCTCGAAGGCCGAGCCGGCGCCGTCGATGGCGAAGGTCACGTTGGCGTTGAAGATGAACTGCATGTCGTAGGGCAGGTTCACGCCGATGATCGGCGTGAACATCTGCGACACGCGCGGATTGGCTTCCTGCACGAAGCGCGGTCCTGTCGCCATCTTGTTGGCGACGAACAGATCGGGCGTGAGGCCGCCCTGCGGCGCCAGAATGGTGCGTGCGACAAGGCCGACGAAAACCGTGCGCTCCAGCCGGTCACCCTGGATGAAGGTGTTGCGGAGAGTCACGCCGCCCGACTGAAAGGAATAACCGGGCACGCCGTTGTCGATCGGCCCCATCGTCATCGGCATGTTGGCGCGGGCGAAGGCGTAAGGCGCCGTCAGGGCAAACTCATACCACTCGGTCGGCGAGTAGCCGACCTCAGTCTCTCCAGTCACCGCATACTGCGGCACCACGCGCGGGCCATTGTTCTGCGCCGGCGGATTGAAAGTCGTGACGTAGCCGAAGCGCTGCTCGATCTGATAGTGTCCGGGTGAGGCAGGATCGTTTCCCTGGATTTCCTCCGCGCGCACGGGCGATGCCGCGAGAAGAATGAGGCTTGAGACCAAGCACAGCAGAGGTTGCAATCCTGGATCTGCGGTCCTTGTGTTGCGAGCCCAGTTCATTCGCCCTTGCCTCCCTGAATATTTTGTTAGCGAGAGCGCGGGGCAAAAAGATGCGTGGCTGCCGGCTGAAAGATGACGCAACCAAGGTTCTGCAAAGTTGAGCCGCCGCATTTCACAGACGGCGCGCTGCAACGCATGAAAACAGAGACATTTCGGCAAGAGCTCCGGGATTTTTGACGCGACAATGTGGCACGCTCGATCACATATTTGGTTCGATGACACCAAATTGCGGCACGCCGAACGACATATTGCAGTCATAGATGGATGCAGGATCGACCACCCGTTATCGGCCTGCCAAGGGACACCATCAGCCTGTCAAAGGACCCCAAATGACGCCATCGTGCGCCCGATTGCTCCCCAGCACTGTTCGCCGTGATCGTGTGGTCCAAACGGCTTTCCGCATTCGATCGCGCAGCATGATCGGCATGGTGATCGCAATGTTGATGGCTTCGCTCACGGCGGGAGCTGCTCTTGCAGGTGATCAGCGCGACGATAGATTGACGGTGCACAAGATGCATCGTTGCGCACCTGGTCCCGTTTCGACGGCCGGAGGCAACCGCAACGCGTGCCGGCGCGTCCATCTACGGACGCGCGAGCGCGTCGCGATGGCCCGCAAGGGTCCGCAGTCCGCATCCGCTACGCGTCCGTATGATTTTCCCAACTCCTACGTGCTTCACGGACCGCATTTCTGAGGCAACGCCAAAAGAAATAAGGGAAAGACGGTAACCTGATCTCGCATCGTTCCCCGCGCGAGCTTGCGAGGCGAGTCCCCCTCGCGTATGCGGTATGCTTGTCTGGAGAGACGTTTCCGGAGTGTCCTGTCGCGTTCTAGTCGCGTTGCGAGCTCGCCGGCTCGCGACGCTGCTCGGCTTGGACCAACGAACAGAAGGAAGAAAATCATGAACTGGAAGACTGGAGTTGCGGCAGCCGCGCTGGGCGTCGTTGTCGTGTTCACCGCCGGACCGCTGGCCACCCAGGCCTATGCCGGTCCGAAAAGCAGTGTGTTGAAGTCTGTCGACACCGACAATGACGGGACCGTCGACATGGACGAGGCGAGGGGGGCGGCCAACGCCTTGTTTGATAAGCTCGACGGGGACCACGACGGGACTCTCGATCGCAAGGAGCTGCGTGGCCATGTGTCGGCCAAGGAGCTGGCCGCGGCCGATCCCGATCACGACGGGACCTTGACCAAGGATGAGTATGCCCACCTCGTCGCGAGCCGGTTCAAGGCTGCCGATCCCGACAATGATGGTACGCTCGACGCGAAAGAGATCAAAGCTGTCGCGCGTTTGTTGAAATGATGGTCATCCCGGTCGAAGACCCGGGGTGCTGGTGATTGGCCAATTTCCATTGGGTGCGATGGCGGTTCGTTCTACCGCTTTCGCACCCAGTTTCTTTTTAATGTGTAACTTCGGCGCAACATTGAGGGCCTCTCGATCTCATGGTTTGGAGCGCGTCAGTTCGATGGCGCGCCTGACCAGGTCGGAAAACCCGCGCGCGGCGAGCTTCCGCTTCAGCCGAGATGAGAGGTTGACGACGGTCTTGTAGTCTATGCTTAATTGAGCGGCGATCCCTGTATAGGCCATGCCTTCCGCCAGCAAGGCCAGCACCTGTCGCTCTCGCGGCGTGAGCTTGGAAACGGCGTGGCGGTCCGCTTCCGTGCGCAGCAGGGCCACATCGAGCGCGAGCCTCTGATCGATATAGTTCTCGCCCAAGCGCACCTTTTCAATCGCCCGGGGCAGTTCGTCGGGTGGCGCGTCCTTGAGCAGGTAACCGGAGGCGCCGGCCTGGATCGCCGAGGTAACGATTCGTGGGTCGGCGTGCATGCTGAAAACCAGGATTCTCGCCTGCGGATCGTGCGAGCGGATGCGCTCGATCAGGGCGAGTCCGCCCAGCTCTTCTCCCTTCAGGGACAGGTCGATGACGGCGATGTCGGGTTGATGATCCAGAAAGGCCTGATAGCCGGCGGCTGCGTCACGCGCCTCGACGATGTTCGAAACACCGGCTGCTTCAAGCAGCAAACGGCAGGCCCGGACAATGATGGGATGATCATCGACCAGCAAGACGCCGCTCATGAGGGAGCCCAATCCACGGGTGGGCCGCGTCTGGTGTCAATTGAGTTGCAGGCCATTTGGTTGAACCTTGGAAGTTGCGCAACGATGGTGATTTCGTGACCGTCGGCATCATTTCCGCGCCTTGTATGTCCGAATGGATAACTCGACTCGGTCAAATGGGAAAAATGTCCCGGTTATCAGGGGAAAAATCCTCATTGCGACGACAACGGCGAGTCTCTACGAATTTACATGCGTAAACATGCTTCGATTCCGTTTGGTCCATTGGGGTCGGCTGGGCGGCTGAACGGCGGTCTCGAAGGTAGTGAGGGGGATGAACTTGACCAGGCTTGATGCGCTGAAGAGCGCGCTTCTTTTGACTTGCGCGTCGTGCGCCATAGTGCCGGGTGCCGCATCGGCGCAGCAGGCGATACCGACCATCGAAGTGGTCGGCGTCGCGCCGGTCCCCGGGGGGGAGATTGATCGCGACAAGGTGCCGTCCAACGTCCAGACGATCACCGCAGGCGATCTCGATCACAGCAAGGCGCCGACGCTGCTGGACGGCATGGTGCAGTCGCTCCCCGGCGTCTCCCTGAGCGACCAGTCCGGCAACGCGTTCCAGCGCAATCTCGACTATCGCGGCTTTTCCGCCTCGCCGGTGCCCGGCACGCCGCAGGGCATCGCCGTCTATCAGAACGGCACCCGCATCAACGAAGCCTTTGGCGACGTCGTCAACTGGGACATGATCCCGGAAATGGCGATCGCGCGCATGACGCTGATGCCGAACAATCCGCTGTTCGGCCTCAACGCGACCGGCGGCGCCATGTCGATCGAGATGAAGAACGGTTTTACCTATCAGGGCACCGAAGCCGAGATCCGCGGGGGCTCCTTTGGCCGCATCTCCGGCGGCGTGCAGAGCGGCGGCCAGAAGGACAATGTGTCGGCCTACATCGCTGCCGACTACACCAACGACAATGGCTGGCGCGACTTCTCCTCGTCGTCCGTGGTGCGCCGGATTTACGGCGATGTCGGCGTACGCGGCGACGAGACCGAATTCCACGTCTCCTTCACCGGCGCCGACAACAAGCTGGGCGCGGTCGCCGGCACGCCGATCGAGATGCTGAACCAGCGCTGGTCGAGCGTCTACACCTGGCCGCAGACCACGCATCTCCAGCTCGCCTTCCTGCAGGCGAATGGACGCTGGACGCCGACCGACACGCTGACGCTGCAGGCCAATGCCTATCTGCGCAGCTACCGGGCCTCGCATGTCGACGGCAACGGCACCGACGCGCAGCCCTGCGACGGATCAGGAACAGATCCATTCGCCGCGGCCGGCAACATTTGCATCGGCGACGGCGCGACGCCGCTCAACCAGAACATGGCTGTGTTGAACACCTTTGCGGACAACACGGCGCTCGGCGAGATCGACCGCAACCAGGTCAAGTCGACCAGCTATGGCGGCTCGGTGCAGGCGACCTATACCGGCGAGCTGTTCGGGCACGGCAACCATTTCGTGGTCGGCAGCAGCGTCGATCATGGCAACTCGAACTTCCAGGCCACCTCCGAGCTCGGCACCGTCGACCCGAACACCCTGTTCGTCAACGGCACCGGCGTCTTCATCGACCAGCCCGGGGCCGATGTCGCCCCGGTCAACCTGAACGCCACGAACACCTATGTCGGTGTGTACGCCACCAACACGTTCGACATCACCCAGCAGCTCTCCTTCACGGCGGGCGGCCGCTTCAACTACGCCCAGGTCAATCTGAACGACAACACGGGCGTCAATCCGCAGCTCACCAGCAACAACAATTTCCAGCGCTTCAATCCGGTCGTCGGCCTGACCTACAAGATCACGCCCAACATGGCAGCCTATGCCGGTTATTCGGAAGCCAACCGCGCCCCGACGCCGCTCGAGCTCGGCTGCTCCGATCCGAACACGCCCTGTATCGTCGACAATTTCCTGATCGCCGATCCGCCGCTGAAGCAGGTGGTGTCGCACACCATCGAGGCGGGTCTGCGCGGCGAGTTGTCGGGCGGCGGTTCGGCCTATGAGGCCGCACCGATGCCCCGCAAGGCGCCCATCAAGGCTGCCGCGCTCGACAATGGCTGGCGGCTGCGCTGGGGCGTCAGCCTGTTCCGCACCGAGAACAGCGATGACATCATCAACGTGGCGAGCCCGGTGGTCGCTCAGGCCGGTTATTTCAAGAATGCCGGCACCACATTGCGCCAGGGCGTCGAGGCCAAGCTCGACTTCAGCTGGAATCGCTGGAGCGCCTACGCCAACTACACCTTCGTCGATGCGACCTTCCAGAGCGATCTGCAGACCAACGATCCCTTTACGGGCAACGTCGTGAACGTCGTTCCGGGCGACCACATTCCGGCCATCCCGGCGCATCGTTTCAAGCTGGGCGCGGAATATCAGGTCACCGACGCGTGGAAGCTCGGGGCCGACCTCAACGTGGTCGGCAGCCAGTATCTGCTGCGCGACGAGTCGAACATCTATGCCAAGGTGCCGGCCTACTGGGTCGTCAACCTGCACACCTCCTACGAGGTGACCAAGAACGTCGAGGTGTTCGGGCTGGTGCAGAACCTGTTCAATCAGCACTACTACTCGGCGGGCACGGTGTTCGATCCCGGCGGCTTCAACAGCTCGACGCTCGGCAATCCGAACATCTTCGCGCTCAACGATCCGCGCAGCATGCTGCCGGGCATGCCGCTCGCCGCCTATGCCGGGCTCAAAGTGAAGTTCTGAGCGCGCAATCGTCACGAAAGATGCAAGGGCGCGGCAGACCATGTCCGCGGCGCCCTTCATTTGTTGACCGGCGAAGTTACTGTGACCTGCGCCAGACATTCGGTAGTCAGCTCGACGAATTGGCGCGCCTGGTGGCGCGACCGGTCGATGGGATCCTCGTAGTGATCCGCTGGACGCCGCGACAGTCGATGATCTGCAACGTGGTCGTCAGCAGGGTCTGAACCTGCCTCAGGGCGAAATCGTCGCGCGCGCGGCTCGAGAAGCGCGAAGTAATGCGTCCGCGTCGTTGCACCTCGGGATTTTGTCCCTTTTTAATTTGGAAACATTCGCATTGTCTAATGTTCGAAGTTCCGACTACCTTACTGTTTGTTAAGGTTCTCGGGGGCAATCAACGTGGCGCCGAACGCAAAGAGCCGCAGCGGTTATGCTGCGGCAGGAGTCGTGTTGTTTTCGACATGCATAGGGACGGGGTCCGCCGCCGCGGCATGTACGGTGGATTCCGGTGGAAATGTCCAGTGCAGCGGCAGTGTCACAACCCCGATTACGGTCTATGACGCAGCCGCGGCATTTCAGCCGACCAATGGCAGCAACGGCTATACGCCGAACAATCCGGCCTTTCCGGCGAGCGGATACAATCCCGCGCCGCCGACGGTGACCGTCACGTTCGACAAGACCGCCAGTTTCAACTGGACGACGAACACCAACAATCTGGCAGACCGCGGCATGATCGCCGCCAACTTTTCCGACAAAGAGGATCCGGCCGTCAACAACGTCGTCGTCAACAATGCCGGCTGGCTCAGTCTCACCACCAGCCAGATCAGCGCCAGCCGGCTTCACGTCATCGTTGCCGACAGTCAGGTCAACAGCTTCACGGTCAACAACACGGGGACGATCGGCGTCACCCAGAATTTCTTCGGCGCGAGCTTCGATCTCACCAGGCTGTCGTCGCTGTTCAGCGCCTCGGCGCAGACCTATTCGGCACGCTACAACGGAGCGGCGCTGAACATCATGTCGGCGCTCTACTCCGACGACAACACCAACAGCTTCGTGCTGAACAACCGCGCCGGCGGCACGGTGGCCGTGACGGGCAATTTCGCGGCGGCCTATTATGGTCGGGCCGACACCACAGTCACCAATTCGGGCACCATCGCCAACACGAGTTGGACGGCGGTGAGCCGCTTCTATGACGGCCATTGGGCCATTGCTGCCTTTGCCGGCGCAGAGTTCGACACCGTCCCGGGCAGCAATCCCGACAGTCCGCTCTACAATGTCGTGGGTGGCAACGTCGCCGTCGCCGATACGGCGGCTCTGACCCTGACCAACAAGGCGGGCGGGGTGATCAAGGGCGACATCCTGGCGCTCGACAGCAACCCGCTGGTCGTCGCGACGAGCATGGCATCGAGCGGGCAGTCGTTCGGGCAGCAGCCGGTGCTGACGTCCAGCGGCTCGAATTCGGGTCCCCGCGACAGCGCGATCAGCAATGCCGGCCTGATCCAGGGCAACCTCTATCTGGGATCGGGCGAGCACCAGATCGAAAATTCGGGAACGATCACGGGCGGCATCAACGTCGATCAGCGCGCCAGCACCGGGGCGTTCACGGTCGGCATCCCCGGCACCGTCACCGGAACGTTCCGAAGCTCGGGCACCGGCACCGATGCCAACGGCCAGGCCTGCCCGACGGCAGGCGCCAATACCGCCGACCCGCTGTGCGCGGCGACCCAGACCGTGGTTGCCAGCTTTGCCGGCGCGCGCAGCTTCACCCTCTCAAACAGCGGCACGCTGGGCGGCGACATCGTCATCAACGACCAGTCGGGCTCCGTCAATACGATCCTGCTGCAGGGCACCGGCTTTGCCGGAAACGTCATCGCGCAAAATGGGACCGGCTCCAACTCGCTGACGCTGCAAGGCGTCACCAATCTCGCCAGCGTACAGAATTTCAGCATGGTCGATCTGACCACTTCGCGCGTGACCACCTCGGGCGGCATCTCGCTCGTCGACGGCGGCACGCTCGCGACCACAATCTTCGGTAGGGGCGGCACCACGGCGTCCCCCTCGACCAATCTCGGCAGCATCAACGGGACGCTGACGTTCTCCGGAGCGGGCAGTATCGCTCCGACGCTCGCCGGTATCGTCAGGAACGGCGACGTGTACCAGGTGGCATCCGCGGTCTCGGCGGCGGGGCCGGTCGACGTCGACTTCTCCAGCGCGCTGGTCAGTTTTGGCGCCGACACCTCGAGTGGGTCCCTGCTGCTGAAGGCGTCTGTCATGAGTCCGGCCGCTGTCCCAGGGCTCTCCGCGGCAGGCACCGCGGCGCTCACCAACCTTATGGCCTACCAGGGCAGCAACGCGGCGCTGCAGTCGCTCGGCGGCGCAGTGGAGAGCCTGGGGTCGCTCGGCGACGTGCGGAGCGCCGGCGAGCAGCTGCGTCCCTTCGTCAATGGCGCCGCGATCCAGGTCCCGCTCGCGATCACATCGTTGTTCCAGACCCAGGTCGACAACCGCCTCGGCGCGGCAGGTGCAGGCTCCTCGCCGAATGCCCGCGTGTCCTCCGCGTTCGCCGCCGCGTCCGACCAGCTCACGTCGATGCTGCTGGCCTATGGCGCAGCCACTCGCAGCATGGCCCGCAAGGCGCCGGCGCTCATCGGCGCCGAGCCGGATCATGGCATGTGGGGCAGCCTGGTCGGCTCGACCATCAGGCAGCACGACGGCGGCGGTGTCGCCGGCTACTCCGGCGATGCCGCCGGCATGATCGCAGGCTACGACCAGTCCTTCAGCAACGCGTTCCGGGTCGGGGCGGCGTTCGGCTATGCGACCAGCACGATGGATGACCGCCTTGCGGCCGGCGACCAGACCGGCATGCAGCTCTATCAGGGAATGGTCTACGGGTCCTACGCGATGCCGTCCTGGTATCTGAGCGGCTCGCTCGGTACGGCTATGATCGACTACAAGACGGTCAGGCAGATTTCCTTCCCGGGATTCAAGGATACCGCGTCGGGCAGTCACAACGGATGGCTTGCGATCGGACATCTCGAAGCCGGCATGCCGGTTCGGCTGCAGCAGGCCGTCGTGACGCCACTCGCCGCGCTGACCTACGCGCGGATCGACCAGCAGGCCTACAATGAGACCAGCTCCGCCGGTGCAGCGCTCGCGATCGCGAAACAGACCACCGACTCGATCCGCTCCGAACTCGGCATGAAGGCGACGGCTCCGCTCTGGCTGACATCGACGTACGGACTCGGCGTGGAGACCCGTGCCCTGTGGCGGCATGAATTCGGCGATACGGCCCAGGCCGTGACGGCAGGCTTCGTCGGTGGCAGCGGAACGTTTCTTGCGGTCGGCCCGTCTCCCGAACGGAACATGGCCGAACTCGGCGCTGCCCTCAAAGTCGTCGCCTTCGGCGAACGCCAGTCGCTGTCGCTCGGCTATAACGCCGTGGTCGGAAGCAAGTATCTCGAACAGAACGCCGCGCTGAAGGTCCGCGCCGAGTTCTGATCCACCGTCCTACAGGTAGCCCGCTTCGACTTCTCGACGAGCCGTGCACGAGATCGACGCGTGGGTACCGAGGCGGCTACGTCCTGACCCCGGGCGTAGCCGTTTGGCCGTTCCTTCCAAGGCTTCCTGTATGACACTGAACGCTCACTATCCTGTCACTCATCACCGCCATCCGTTTCTCGATCGTTGCATCAAAAACGCGGATCGGGATGGGATTTTCGTGACAGCTTGAGACAAGAGTCCTCGGGAGCTCTCCGAATGCGCGGATCTCCCGCACCCCTACGGAATTATTTCCTAAAATCGCGAGGACATTTTCTCTTCGGGATAGGCGGAAGTTCCGAATGCGCGGCGGTCTCGTTGGCTGTCGGTCGCCACTCTCGCTCCGAATCTCGATAATTCGCTTTCACGGGAAAATAGTTATCAGTTCTCGGGAGATTGTCCCGTCCTTTCGTAGAAGAAGTTCACCACAAGACGCCTGCTTCGTTTCCAGCATGACAGTAGGTGAGTGAAGCGAGCGAGACGTCACCTCGAACTTTTGCCATAGATGTCGGTGAACAATCGAAGGTTGATACGAAAGGCATCGTGATGCGTGACGGAATCTCGGCACTGATCTCGATCATCTTGTGTCACACATGCGCGCGCGGCATCGGCTATGCTCGATGGCTATTCGCGGTGAAACCAACGGCGGGGTGGGAAGATCGGATCGTCGTCGTCGCGTTTGCGCTCGTCGTTTGTCTAGGCGCGCATGCCCTGCTGCTGCCTAACATGGTTGCCGCCCGCGACCGCGATGGCCGCTATGCGAACTCTCCGCTCAAGGGCTGGTTCGAAAGTCTGCATTCGGGCAAGGGTCCCTGTTGCTCGGACGCAGATGGGACGGCGCTGTCAGATGTCGATTGGGAAGCGAAGAATGGTCACTACCGCGTGCGAATCGAAGACCAATGGTGGAATGTTCCGGATGACGCGGTGATCAAGGAGCCGAACCGGGCCGGCCGGACCATGGTGTGGCCCGTCTATTATCGCGAGCTAGACAATCTGCTCCGCGTCGAAGTCCGCTGCTTCATGCCGGGAAGCATGACCTGAGGCTCTTCTCAGGTGGTTCTGACGCAGGCGCGGCATGTCTTGACGGGGTCACAAGCAAGCTTACGGAATCTCACATTGCAAGGAGTAGCGCGCCGAGATCCGATCGGATCGAATGGAATGCATCCTGCGTCCTTGCCCATTTGCGAAGTCAGGTCATGATCACCAATCGGTGGCTTCTGCTTGAGATGGCCGCCCGAGATTTCTTTCCCGCGGAGCCTTGAGGAGCGATGTGGAGAAGCAGGGGGTGTCCGACCCGCTTGGCAGTTGACGTCCTCGGACGGGCTAGACTGCCCCTTCGTGCTTGGAGCTCGATCGGGACCGGCGGTGGACTAGAAGCGATGTCGATCCGGCGTTATCTCATCCTTGCGGTCATCGGGGTGTTGTGCATCACCCTGATCTTCGGAGGCCTGCTCACGTATTTCCATGCGGTCAGGAAGGTCCGGACGGAAATGCAGGCGGCGCTTTCAGTCGGCGCGCATTTCGTCCAGAACGCGCTTGATGACAGCGAGGAGATCATAAATCCGCGCCGGCGCTTGCGGCTCGTGGTGGCCGACTTCGATGGCGACCGGCACCTCGTCGCCTCGCTGGTGACGGATAAGAACGTCATTCTGGCGATCTCGACGCCTCTTGCGCCCGAAGAGCCGGCCCCGGACTGGTTCGTGCGCCTGGTTGGCGGTCAGCCTCTTCTCGCCTATCCCGAGCTTCCGGCGGGGGTCGCGGACGGTGGCCGCATCCTTCTTCAATCCAATGCAGTGAACGAGGTCGCGGAAGCCTGGAGCGATGTCAGGCTGACCGCCGCGACCCTGATCGCGTTTTGTGTCATGGTCTTGCTCTTGTCGGTCTCGATCCTCGCGCGAGCACTACGCCGGATCGGCGATGTGTGTTCAGCACTGTCGCGCGTGGGCGAGGGGGACTACTCAGCGCGGCTATGCGACCCGGTTCCCTCGGAATTGGAGCCGCTGAAAAGCGGATTCAATACGATGGCGGAGCGTTTGGCCGAGGTGGAAACGGTCAATCGATCATTGACGAAGCAGATCGTGAATCTTCAAGAGGAAGAGCGTGCGCAGATCGCGCGCGACCTCCATGATGAAATTGGACCGTTCTTGTTCGCGACTGGCGCAGACGCGACCATGATACGCCAGTTCATCGCGACTTCCGCTTTCTCGGAGGCGCAGGCGCGCAGTGAAGCAATCGTTGAATCCGTTCGCCATATGCAGAGGCATCTGCGATCGATTCTGGGCCGACTTCGTCCGGGCATTTTGATTGATCTCGGTCTTAATCAGGCGATCAGAGGGCTTCTTGATTTCTGGCGGATACGCCGCTCGGATATCAACTTTGCCATGGAGGGTCCAACGTTCAGCTTTGGTCGTCGGCTTGATGACATTATTTTTCGAGTCGTCCAGGAAAGCCTCAATAATGCCGTCAGGCACGCGAAACCGTCTGATATTCTTGTTTCAATCTCCCGGGTGGATCAGGTGGTGTATGTTGAAATCAAGGATGACGGTATCGGATTTGAGCCGACAGCGGTTCATGCGGGATTCGGGTTAGGTGGAATGCGGGAGCGGGTTGCTTCGGTGGGTGGCAGCTTGGTGGTAGCTCGTCGTCCGGACGCGAGGGGTACGGTCGTTTCGGTTTGGATTCCTGAAGAAGCGACAGAACAGACTGGCGATTTGATCGCTTCTGGATGATGCCGATGAAAATGCTCGTCGTCGATGACCATACTGTGGTGCGAGAAGGACTTCGCCGTCTCCTCTCTGCCTTCCTGGAGGTTACCATCGTTGAGGCGAGCTGCGGCCGCGAGGCGGTCTCGCTTTTTCGCGCCGAATCTCCCGATATCGTGCTCTTGGACATCAACTTGCCGGGTTTCGGCGGTCTCGATCTCCTGCGCCGGATGCTTCTGATTGAGCCAAAGGCGCGCGTCCTGATGCTTACCATGCATGTCAATCCGATTTACGTGGTGCGCGCGCTGGAGGCTGGAGCGCAAGGCTATGTCACCAAGGGCGCCAAGGCGGATGAACTGATCGAAGCTGTGCGTGCCGTCGCCGGTGGGGGTCGGTATATCGAGCATGACATCGCATCCGAATTGGCTCTGAGCCTCACCTCCGCGGGTGACCCGACCAAAGACTTGTCGGCGCGCGAGCTCGACATCATGCGCCTCCTCGCCCAGGGCAAGAATCTGAGTGGAATTTCGCAAGACCTTGGCATTTCGTATAAGACCGTTGCCAACCTCTGCACCGCGATCAAGCAGAAGATGATGGTGGAGAACACCAGCGAGCTGATCAAGGTGGCGGTCGAGATGCATCGCGGCTGATGATCCACGTGTGATCAAGCAAGCGTTGAGCACAGCTTTGACGGCGCTGTGTGAGCGGCAAACGCAAGCTCTGGTGGCCGTTCTGCAGGGCCTCGCGGGGCGGCTTAGGGCGCTTTCCTTTTCCTCTGCGAACTCCCGACAGTCGTTGCTCTAAATAGAGAAAATGCGCTGATCTGTTTTCAGTTTCGACGGATCCAGAGCGCGTGTGTCGCCCGAAAAAAACCCGCCCTCCGTAAAGGCCTGGAAGGCGGGGGCTCAAGTTGACTGGAAGTGCCCAGCCGCCCGTAATCGTTCGATAGCGGAGCGGAAGGTACAGCTCATATCATCTGTTATTCACCATTGATCGTGAAGAGCCGAGGTGGCCAGGAGACGTGAATAGGAAACTTTCCCCGTGACTACAGGAAAAACTTCCCGGATCACAAAAAGCAAAAACGAAAGTGGGTTGCCCAGGAAGCGCGCAAAGCTGACCGCGCGTCCAAACGTGTGAAAAGTTATCCGCAAATAAGGGCTAATCCTGCACTCCGGCAGCGATCGCGGCTACCTGTTGCAGCACGGCCGCCTGCTCCGAACGAACAAAGAAGTGGTCGCCGTCGAACATATGCACCGTCGTGCTCTCGGAGGCATGTACCGCCCAGGCGCATAGTTCGTCTCGCGTCGTCGTCGGATCGCGGGTGCCGCCGAGAACGGTCAGCGGGCACGACAGGGGCGGTGATGGCTCATGCCGGTAGGTTTCGCTCGTCGCGAAATCGGCGCGCAGCGTTGGCAACAGAATTTCCAACAGATCGGTGTGCTGGAATATTTCGGGTGGCGTCCCGTTCAGCTCGCGGAGTCGCGCGATGAACTGCAGTTCGGGCAGGTCGTGCGAGGGTTTGAGCGGATCAGGCAGGTGCGGTGCGCGCCGTCGTGCGACAATCAGGTGATGCGGTGCACGCTGGCCGGCTACCATCAGCCGTTGCGCAACCAGAAAGGCCAGCAGCGCACCCATGGAATGGCCGAAGAAACAGAATCGTCCGCGCAGGCGGGGCATGATCGCCGCGGCGATGGCGTCGGCCAACGGTTCAGCGCGGTCGAACGGCAGTTCGGCGAATCGCTCTTCGCGTCCGGGATACTGGACTGCCCACACATCGCACCAGTCCGGCAGCAAATCGGTCCATCGGCGGGCCATCGATGCGGTTCCACCAGCATACGGAAACGTCAGCAGAGTGACCTTTGCCGTGGGCGTGCTCCGCCACTTCACAATCCAGGGCGTATCGCTCGCAATATTCACACACGACTTCCCGCTGTTCGGATTTGGCCGCTGATCTACCATCGATCCTATACAGCGGTGGCTGATCGGCAAGAAGCACCGTTGCAGGTCCGACCACGGTCACTCATGGCAACGGTCGTGGCAGGAGAGACCAGCAGCGGCAATCAGCACCGCCGGTCATCCACCAAACCACCGGATGCATATTGCAAATGGACACGCGATACGTAGTGTGAAGTTGCCGAAACGAGTATGTCGCGTGAAAATTATCGAACGTGGCAAATGTGCATCGCTTTCTGGCTCTTTGGTCGCGATGACGGCCTTTCAGGAAAAACTCTATCGTGAAAGAAGGAGCCGCTACTCCGATATTTCAGGAGATTTTGGAAGCTGGTCGCCAGGTTCGTCTCAACATCCCTCTTGCCCAGTCTCACGTAGCGTTGCGGCCTGGACAGGTTTCACGTTACCACAAGCCCCAATAGCGGAGAGCCGCCGGAATTTGGGACATGGTCAAACTTGGTTCAATCACACTTCCAATCGCGAAGACTTCGCGGAGCGTTTTGACTAAGTCCACCGGCGGAGCGGCATCGATCGCGTTGCCGAAGATCGTGGCACCAGCTCCGCCGCAGAGCCTCGCGGAAGCGGCGCGTGTGGTCCTGGAACGTTTATCGGCGCCACCACCATAACGACAGCTGGCTCCTGATCGGCGGCATCCGCCGCGACCGATCCCGCCTCGAACACGAACTCGAACAGCATCGAGCTTCTCGGTAGCGCCGCTCCCTGCGCGGGCGCGGTGGAGAGAATCCCTCATGGGATAAGGAGGCCTTCTTGTTGGACCGATCTGACGTGACCGCAGAGCCATTGCGCCAAGACGGCCGCATGCCGCTGGTCGTGCGGCCCGCGCGGGCTAGTCTCGAAGCCGAGCAGTTTCTGCTGGCCAATCGTGCCGCCATCGACCATCTGCTGTTGCAGCATGGAGCCATCCTCTTCCGAGGCTTTGCCGTCGACACAATCGAACGCTTCGACGTCGTCATCCACGCGCTGACACGGCAGGCCCTGGCGTATGAGTACCGATCGACACCGCGGGAAAGGCTCGGGGAGGCAATCTACACCGCCTCCGATTATCCGGCCAGGCATACGATTCCCATGCATTGCGAAAATGCGTACCAGCGGGATTGGCCGACGAAGATCCTGTTCGCCTGCGCACACCCGGCACTGACCGGCGGCCAGACGCCGCTGGCCGACATGATCGCGGTGTCGCGCCGGCTGTCGGCGGACTGTTTCGAGAGCTTCAGAGCCAAGGGGGTCTGCTATCTCCGCAACTACCAAGAGGGGATGGATCTGAGCTGGCAGAACGTCTTCCAGACCGAGTCGCGTGATGAGGTGGGCGCCATTTGCAGGCGGATGGGCATCGACCCTCAACGCGTAAGAGAATCCATTCTGCCGCTGTCCATTGGTGACACGCTGCCGAAGGCGTTCGAGGAGTGGTACTTCACCGGCTTCACCGAAGATCACGAGGAGCCGTGTGAGACGTGTGAGCTCTGTGGCCAAGAAGGCCTGCGCTACCACTTTGAAATCTGCAACGGACACACGGGCCACACGTTGCAGGTTGGTTCTCATTGCATTCTGCAGTTCAACGTCGCTGTCTTTGAGGATGGCCAGAAGCTCTCGCCGAAAGAAGCCAAGAGGAAGCTCGACAAACTCACCCAACAAATGCGCCTTGAATCCTGCGTTAGGGCTCTTGAGCGTTTAGCGCAGGCCGAAAACACCGATATCCTGCGGAACGCCCTTGACTACTATCGCAAGAATAAAAAGTTGACCCCCAAGCAGGCGTTCGTGGTGTTCTGGCGGCTGCGACAAAACCAAATTGATCATGCTCCGTCGTTCTTCAATGTCACCTTGAGGAAGCAACGCTACCTGAACGATCTTGAAGAAATGGACACCTCCAGGGTTCATTTCTTCTGGCACGCGTTGTCGGCATCTCAGAAGCAACGCGCAATCGAGCTCGGTCATTGGCCGCCTGCCGCCCGCGCGTGCGCTCTCTGATATTCCCGGATGAGCCGACGCTTAAGCTGCCCTTGTGATCGCACCGCTCTTGCTGTCACGCTTGACGATGGCGACGCGGCCGATAATGGCGTCGCGGTCGAATGAATAGAGCATGCCGGCATACTGCGTGCGGAAGCCCAGGAGCGACTTCACTTCTGCGCAAATAGCAAGGCTCCGTCCGTCAGGCGAAAGCCCCGCCGCCTCGATCCGGCATTTTCCGTTTACGGCGTTAGCGGCGAGCATACGGATTTCTTCCCAGCGTTCGACCCCGTCGCCGGTTCGGCGCGAGCCCCGGAGCAATTCGTCAACGACTTGCAATCGCCCGGTGTCATCGGTCAAGAACTGAAATTGCACGTTGAGGCCAAGCAACGAACACCGGCGAACATCGTCAGGATGCGCAAGAGTGCCGCTCCACTCACAGCGTTTGGCTTCAACCGGGGCGCAGAACTTGCCGTAGGCCGAGCGAATTCCTTCTCCTTCCAGAAAACGCGCGCCAGAGATACTGCTTTCCACAAGGGACTTACGGAGCGCACGCTTGCCACTAATGGCAGAAGCCTCCAACTCCGACGGCAATACCCGCTTTCCGGTCGCGGCGCAGGTCGTTAGGACGCCGGGACGCACGAGCTGCCCAGTGTTCTCACACCGTTCGGCCTCGTCCGCCAAAAGGGGCTGACGCGTCTCGTAGCAGATCACGAACTCGGACTTGTGTCCCGGTCTCGCGGACACCACCGAGGCAGCCGTCTGATCCACACGGTACGTCTTGTTTGATATCTCGCTCACCACCAGCTGATTTTTCAGAACGTCCGCCTGCGTAAAGAAACAACGCCCCATATGCGTCGGTTCAGCCTTCTTGCCGGTAACAGCACAGGTCTTGAGTATCCGAAGATCGACTGCCGCATTGCTGACGTCGGACATTCCCGCTTCGTCTATCAACAGGCGCTTGCCTGTCACGGCGCAGCAGAGACTGTGCTCTGGCAGCGCATAGCGTTCACTAATCTCAGACCTGACAAGGCGGTGTTTGAGCGCGCTTTGGCTCGACAGTGCGCAAGTAGCCAAGCAATCAACGGGCACTGTCATGTGCGTGACTTGGCAGTTGCCCATTTCGGGTTCTGCCGTGATTCTTTCTTTACTCGGAACGAGAGATAAGGTGCTTGTGTATTCAACTCCATCTACCTGGTAGTGAACGTGCGCACGAAGAGTCCGATGCACGTTTCCTTGCATCGCGACGAGGGTAGTATCGATCTGAGGTGTAAACTCGTCTTCCAATTTCTTTTGTTTGCGTGGATCGCCACGTGCAGACGCCATCTCTTGCGCTCGGCGCTCCAGATAAAATCGTGTGAACTCGGCGACGTCCGGGTCGCGCTGTGCGGCCTCGACAATCAGCGACGTGTTCAGGCCCGTTGCTGCCGGGTCCTCGATCAGATCAGGCATCGTAGCAACGCCGTTGCGGCGAGCATTTCCGTGGTCGTCCGGATTGCACGCAACGTCGATAAGGCGCTCGTAGCAGTCATGCGCGGTAATGGCCCGGACCCGGGCGGTGACGCTCCCGCCGAAGTTGCGCCGCACATTGGCTATTTCTGCGTGGGCCTCAACGCCTCCAAAGCCCTTTGCCCAGGAAAGCGCCAGCTCCTGCGCGGCCCGCTGCAGGTTGCTATCGTCGTCGGCAACCCGGTGGAGGCCGGAACTGGTTAGACGATCGACAAGCCGCAGAAACGAAGGGCTGCCCGGTGCATACAAGGGGACTTTCGCGTAGTGCGGATCGACGTCTTCGCACAGTCGCGCATATTCGGAGCCGTTACGTGTTCTAATCCGAAGCACCCCGGGTGCGATATCCTCTACCGATCCGCCCAACCCCTTGAAGGCCGCGCGCACAAACGGCTCAAATTCCATCGAGCGGTGCGGTTGCGAAAGGGTTGGGGCGCGCGGGCCGACATATTCATAGCCATCCATGCCGCCCAGCGTCGCGTCGATATTGGCCTTTTCTTCTTCTAGGGTTTTCTTTGCAGCGTCGATGCTTTGCGCGATCCTCTCTGCCGCAGCCTTCATGTCTTTTCCGGCGAGCGCCGCGACAACCAGCTCACGGATCTTGTCATCGAAGCTCGTACCCTCGTCGCTGTCGCTGACCCCGGACGCTTCCAGCAGTGATTCAATATCGCCTATGGCATCCGTCGCCATCTGGAGTTTGGTCATCAGGCGACCGACGATATATTCTTCAAAAGTGCCGGCCAGCATGACATTGTAGATCACGACATGGCGGTGGGTGGAGCCGAGACGCTGGATGCGTCCGATCCGTTGCTCCACGATCATAGGATTCCATGGCAGATCGAAATTGACGAGAACGTTGGCGATCTGAAGATTGACGCCCTCCGATCCGGCCTCCGTCGAGACGATCACCCGGATTTCGGGCGGATCGGAGCGAAAGCGCGCGATCGTCTCCTGATTACGTTGTCCCGAGGAGCCGTTGATGATCCCAACCTTGAGTTCAAGCCCTTCGAGGTGCGCTTGGATAGAAGTCTGCGTCTCCCGCCGGCCCGTGAACACCACCATTCGCCAGCCGGAAGGGTTTCCCATCTTGAGGTGGGCGACGAGCTGGCCGAGCCCTTCCAGTTTGGCGCTGGTCTGCATGGGTTTGACGATCGCGCGAACCGTGGCGGCAAGCTCCGGCGGCACCGTACCCTTGCCAGCCATGTTGTCGATCTGGGCCATTAACGCGTGGGGGCTGCTCGTAAGAGCCTGAAGAATACTGATTTGTGCAAGTCGGTTCAGATTCTGGATCGGTTTCGCTATAGCCCTGATCAGTTCAAGTTCGGGCCGGGAGGGTTGCACCCGATGGAGCTGAATCTTCCGCTCAGGGAAATCAAGCTTTGCGTCGCCTCGGCGAACCCGTGACATGTAGCCGTAGACGACCTTGCGAAACTCCTCGCGCGCATCCGATCTCAGGACCCGCGCAGTTTCGCGTTTGTCGCCGATGAACCGCCGCGCGAACAGACCCTCGTTTCCGAATGGATTTTCGTGGCCACGCGCCACCGTGAGAAGATCCACCAGCGAGTACAGGTCCCACAGCCGGTTCTGGATCGGTGTTGCCGTAAGCATCAGCACGTATCGGAACCGCCGTCGTTGCAGCGCTCGTTGGAAGACTTTGGCGACCTGCGGTGTAGGATCAACGCCATATAGATTGCGCAGCTTGTGCGCTTCATCGAGGACCAGCATGTCGAAACGGTCCTCGGGCAGCTTCTCTAGGTGTGCTCGCGCCGAGTGATAGGTCGTAATGACGGTGCCGACTTCCTCGGGCTCGGCCGAAATAAGCTTGCTGCCCGTGACGAAATCAGACGGAATATCAAACTTTGACTGAAGCTCGTCTTTCCATTGTGGCCCGAGGAGCTTGGGCGCGACGATCAAGATTTTTGCGACACGATTGCGCGCGATCAGCTCGCTCGCGACCAGGCCGGCCGAAATGGTTTTGCCGAGGCCCACGTCATCGGCCAGCAGGGTCACGGGCAAGCGGCGGCAAAACGTGATCAGGTTCTGGACTTGATGTTGGAACGGCTCCAGGCGGTCTTTCCACCGGAGCTCCGATTTGAAATCATCGCGAGTTTCGATAACGATGGGATCGGCCAATCCCCATTCCAGCGCAGCGCGATACAGGGCGAAGTCTTCATCCGACTTCGCCCGCTGCAAAACTTTCGCTTGAAATGGGGGCTCCGAAATAGCCGCCATGCGACGCCCACCCCTCGATGCGTGCGTAGATTGGCCCTAACCGCCTCCGATTGCAACCACGACGGCTGAATTCTGTCCGAGCCGGACGCCATCGAAGGCGGGTGCCTCCGCAGGCACGTCGTCCAAGCGTCATTGCGGGTAAGAGGTGTCCAAATACGCCGATGAAAGCGGGCGATAGCCGATGCCGTGACGGGGCAGCTCGCGGGCCGGGACTAGCCGTTCGGCATCATCGAGAGTTTGGTGTCTTCGTCGATACCGATAGATGCTCAAAGTGCAGCAGCGATCAAAATTTCAGCTTGTACAGCTTCTTCAACACCGCTTCCACGACCTCGCGAAAGTCCTCGATTTCTTTGTCGCTTACACCTGCCGTCGCGCGCTGGTGAATGAGTTTGTTGCGAAGATCACTATAGTGGGTGATCTTCTTCCACAGGTCGGTACTGATTTTGATCTGGGGAAATTTTTTGATCTCTGTATGCACGGTGTGCCGGGTTTTGAAGATTGTTAGCAGCTGACCGTCGGTATAGTGCGCGCCAGAGTCGTGTACCAGAAATTCTTTGAAGGCAATTTCAACCGTGCTGTCCAACACAATCAACGCAATACGATTTCGTTGCTCCAGATGCTGTTTGGCGATTAGGTCCGCAGCAATAACACCTTCATATAGTCCTTTTACCCATGGCTTTTTCTTAGCAACGGTCTTGTTAACGTCTGTGATGACATCACCGTAGCGGGGCCGCGACTTCGGCATGGGTGGCAAGTAGGATTTCTTGGCCATTGGAAAATCATCGACAGGCACATCGACGGTCTTTCCTTTGACGTACTTGAAAACCTTCTCGGGCCACTCACCCATCCAGATACGGGACAGTGCAGCGTAGTCCTTCACCGCTTGGGTCAACCAAGTATGCAGAGCCTGAAACACCTCATGTTTGGTGCTGATATCAGACTTGCTACTGTTCCATGGCATAGCGCTCGCGTCGCCGCTCAACGACACAATCACTTTCGTCAGGGACACTTTCGGATGTGGTAGGCCCGCATAGCCCCTCATGAAGCCAACTTCGAAGGTCTTTAGAGCTCGCGCAATCAATCGACCATTGCAGTAAAAATAGACACCATACTCGCCGGCGGCTGGGCTTGATTCATCGCTTAGGCCCGCGATCGCTTCTACGCGGACATCTCGACCTTCAGCCGTCTTAAGCACGCCATGATAGCGGCGTGGTTCATAGCCGGGGGGATAAGACCATCCTTCAAAGAACTTTGGCTCAAGAGCTTTGCCATTGAGCGATATTGTTACGCCCTTGGCCGAGAGAAACTTCGCGTATGTGGCGCAGAGGTGTTCGCGAAGTTGCTCGATTGCGTCATCGGTTACTTTTACGCGTAGCTTTTGAAGTTCAACAACCGTTGTGCTCTGAGCAATATTATCGACTTGATACAGAGGAAGTTCCCAGTCTTCCTCTTCGAGCCATTTTTCGTCGAAATCGACCTGGAACGTATCTTCCTTCTCGAAGCGAGTGCTGATCTTTATATCCTGCGCAAGCGCCACGACGGCCCGCTTGGTGCCGACGCCGAAAATCCCGATCGTTTCATCGGTGGGGGCTGATCCTGTTTGTCCAGGACCGACGATATACCGTAATTCTGATTTTCGTAGTCCCCCGGCATTATCTTCGACGCAGATAGTATTCTGCTCTGAGTCTAGCGTTACCTTGATTGTGACGTCGGACTGGCGACCGCTCCGCACCCAAACGTCGAGGCCATTATCGACGAGTTCGCAGATCGACCGGTTCAGGTCGTAGTCTGCGATGATTGAGAGGAACAGACGTTTGGAAGGTGTGGCGACAAGTGTGCCGACTTCTTTTTTCATCCTCGGCCCCGCTAAAGTGACCTTAGCCAAATCCATGCTGAACAGCAACCAGAGCGGGAATTTCTAGAAAAGTATCCTTGGCCTAACACGGCAACTGCGCCGTAGCAAAATACCTCATTTCGAAGGCGAGCGACGCTTGATGCGGTCGTTGCTACCAGGTTGGTTATAATGCCGTGGCCTAGCGAAATTTGTACGGGAACGGTTCTTTCTATCAAAACCTAAGGGCTCTGCCCTCGTGCGCGCAAGGCATCCCAACACGGGTCCGCCGCATCCGCACGTATCCCCGCAAGCGGGGCGCCTCGTGAGGGCCACTTCGCGCTGACTTCGGCGTCCCCGCGTTCGGAGCCTCCTTGCACTTGCTACCCCGCTGTTCGCGACGAGGCAGGGGTTATGCGGGCGCGCTTTGCGCTCGCGCGAACCCCTGTCCAAGGAGACAATCATGTCCAAGACCAAGAAAAACACTTTCGTCATTGTGGCGAGCGACACCGAGCAATTTGGATGTGGACGGAAGCCCATCTCGACTTCGCGCGCGCCCATGGCATGCGGCGTGTCTATCCGTATCGGGTCGAGCTTTCGGGTGACGATCAAGCGGCTCTGAAGGCGGCCAAATCGGAAGTCGACCCGCTGTCCCAATAGCTGCAGACGGCGGACAAACTCCGGGACCATGTCGATGGTCGGCTATGCGAGCTCGAGGCTGACATCGACCGTCTGGAAGTCAAGCGGCACGCCTATGATCCCGACGACATCGGGCGCGGCGGGGCCTTCGTGATCCTCAATCATGACGACGAGGTGCGGATCGAACGCGGTTTCATCCGACTCGAGGACGAAAAACTCCGCACGGATACCGCAGGCGAGGCTTCGGCCGTGAACGACGGTGGAGAGGCTGGTTCTCCCGATGTGCAGGACGGCGAAGATGAGGGTGATGCAGGCACCGACGAGGAGGATGACCGTCCGCTCTCGGACATGCTCGTCCGTGACCTCACGGCTCACCGCACGCTAGGGCTCAGGCTCAATCTCTCGGAACAGCCTGACATCGCCATCATCGCGCTCAGCCACGCGCTCACGCTGCAAGTCTTTTATGTCGGAGCGGATGTGCACGTTGTCGGCATTCAGCCGGTCAGAACTGATCTGACGGCGCACACGGACGGCATCGAGGATACCCCGGCTGGCAAGGCGTGGGCGGATCACCATGCCAACTGGGCCCGCCAGATGCCGCGCAACGTGACGGCTTTGTGGGTCTTCGTGGCTGAACTGGAGCACGACAGCCGTTCGACGCTCTTGGCCCATTGCGCAGCGCTCACCGTGAATGCGGTCAAGCTGCCATGGGACAAGAAGCCCCGTGCTCTTGTGACGGCGGATCGGCTGGCGGAGGCGGTCGCGCTCGATATGTCCGGCTACTGGCTGCCGACGGTGCGGAGTTATCTCGGTCGCGTCACCAAGGCGCGCATTCTCGGTGCCCTGCGGGAAGGCGTGAACGCTGAAGCAGCCGAGCGGATGGCGGACATGAGGAAGGTCGAGATGGCCGAGGGCGCCGAACAGCTGCTGGTCGGGAACCATGCGGCTGCCAGCGCTGTTGCGGACGCCGCCGTCTGATCAGGAACCCAACGACGAGCCGCCAGCACATCGTACTGCCGGCGGCACCTCCCCGCGCTTCCCCTGCCGAGACCGGGCAGGCGAATTTCCGACTCGCAATCACTTGCGATTCGCCTCGCGGTCGCCGATTTCCGCGGAGTCAGTCCCGTGAAGTCCGCGCCGTTTCAACCTCCCCCAGTTTTATTCGGATCCTTCGGAATCCCCCCCAAAAACCGTTCGCCCTGCGAACGTGTCACCGCCAGAACTCCGCCGGCTCTTCACCGGGACGCCAGAGAAAACGCTTGAAGCGATCGAACGCGAAAGCTTCAAGCGCAGGGTCTTCCGATTGCGTGGCAAGCACCATCGCCCTGCAAATCTCAAGGCCGAGCTTTTCGGCTTCCCTCTCCGCCTTGTTGATCATGTTGCAAATCACCTCGTGGTGGGTGCAGCGCATATAGATTGGCTCTTCGCGTAGCTCGTCAATCGACGAACTTTGCTTGATTACAGCGTCCCACATCGCCCGGGCCTCGGCGTTAACGTTTGCGAGTGCGCGCACGCTCATGCGAAGATCGCTTGCATGCACGTCCGTCATTCTGACGGTGACCTTCGCGAGCGCCCACCAAAACGCTCGCTTACTACCAAAGACCTCGCTCTCCTCGCCGAGGATAAGACACGAGACGATCTCGCCGCTTCGCGTGCGCACGTTGACGAAGCGGCAATTATCCCAATCTTGCCGAGGCACCTTCTCAATGTCTTTCTGCGACAGGGACCGGCGCTCGACAATCTCAGCGCCATCATCTTTGCGAATGAGCGCGAAGCCGGTCGCTGTGGGCGCGATCCGCACGTTGCATTCTGTGCCGTTGAAGGCCGGGACATCGCCGTGATACCGTTGGCTTGGTAGGATGTCGCTCGCATCATCATCGCCATCTCGCAACGGTGGCGGCCCGAGCACTTCATCCAACGTGTCGCGTGTGCGTTCGTACGAGCGTTGCGAAAAGTTCTTTCCCTGCAACGCCCCCTTGATCTCGGAAACAAAGTCGTTGAAGTGATCCTGGGTAATCTCTCCGTTGTTCAACTCGATATCGGCCATTACAATCGCCAGCGCGGCGAGCGATGTGCCGCCCATGGTGTCTTGCGGGATTTGCCCGTTGCCCCGCAGCGCGTGTTTGAACTGATTGAGGTCGATAGTGGCTAACTGACGCCGAATAGCGTCGCGGTCGTTCGGGTTCAAGGCTTCAAACTCGTTTGCAATGACAGAGGCAGCGATCATCACAGCGGAGCGCCCGTGCGATATGCCTCCATCGTCAAAGTTGCCGTCGATTGCGGTTTCTAAGTTGGGATAGTTGCGTGCGAGATTTTTCACGCCCCCGGGATAGAACAGAAGCATGGCATTCACTCGCGCCATCACTTCATTTCGGAACTTCCGCTTTGCGAAGAAGCCAGCCACAGACCCACCCCCACAGCCCAGCAGTCGCCTTTCCCACATCAGAGGTAGCGTCTCATAATCCGCTCGCGTCCGCAACGATAGCCTTGAAGATCGTGAAACAGATAGTAGCCTGCACTCAGCTCAATCCGGGAAGGGCGACGACATGAGCGCAAAGGAATTGCTAGATCGCTTTACCGCAATGTCAAAGACCAGGAGCGGGATCAATTTTCGCGAAATGCGCCAAGAGATTTTGAGGGAGCATGAGAAGGCGCCAAACGAGGCTGATCGCGTCGTCTGCCTCAAGATGCATGCTGCGCTAATGAACCTGATGGAGCGCGTAGCAGTCGAACCAGAAAACTTACTGAAGTTTCGCGAGACCCGGTCACAAGACTACGCGCTGATGCTGGTGCGAGAAGCGATGATCGGGCAGACGGACAGCAACGTTGATCCTTTTAAGCTGCTACCGATCACGACTCGCGAGGTCCGCGATGGGCGGATGAGCCCGGACGATGAGCTGCACAAGCTGGCAGTCGGCGGCGTTCGTCAACTCAACGAGGTTTCGGAAGCTAAGGCCCCGGGCGGCCTTGGTGCAAAGCTGCGGTCATGGTTCAAGTGATTGGACCGAGCGCACGCCTCGCGCGTTGCTTGTTTCTTACCTGACGCGGCGAAACTCTCGCCCGGGCCGGGCATCAGCCTAGCCGTCGCCGATCCTGAATTCCCGGCGGCGCCTTTCTTTTTTTTGTGTCCTTGATGGTGGTGGCCCCCATCACTCAGTCGAGAAGATGGCATGCGCAAGACCTTACAATTCAATCCCCTCTTCCGCGATCCGCGCGGCTCGTTGTGCTACGCCGCAACACATTTTAGCCCATCGCGCCGATCACAAGGCGCCGCCTCAACGGGCATGGAAAGCAGCCGGGCTGTTTCCGCGGCATCCGGCTCAACGACGCCATGGAACCGAAGTTTTATGGGGTCGACCATCAGATGGTCGCGTTGGGCTGCGCACGAGGTCCTCGGGCTTGACCTGCATGGTCGGCTGATTCCGTGCAGGGATCGTGAGCTGTTCGACAGTTTGGGTAGGTGAGAACAACTAGGCCAGCTGCCTAGAGCACATAGCAACACGCCACGACTACGCAGTGCGTGGGTTGACGTAACGTATTTCGATCGGGATACGGCAGTTTAGGACGGTCTCCGCTCCGATGATACGCGGACGAATAGCGACAGTTCGTCCTGCGTCGATGGATACCCGCTCGAAGCAGCAATTCTCAGGTACGACGACTGGCGAGAGATCAATTGTCATATCCATATTGCCTTGCACTTCGATCATTTCGGTTTCACCTAGCTCGTACCTGCCAACCTCGGCGTGGGTCTCCGACTCGATGGGGTCAGAATATCCCAAGACGGCGACAAGGCTGACGACTTGCGTGATGCGCCGTACGTGGGCGCTTAGCACAACCGACGCTGGCGGATTGCCGTTCAGAAGAAGGGGCGCGCCAACGATTGTTTCAACCATGTCTGGAGCACCCGTCCATTGATCATCGTTGAGCTGCCGTACGAGCGCTTCGAGTAGCCCGCGCCAAATTCCAGCATCAAGTGAGTTGCCGTCAGCGTTGGTAAGCTGCGGCGGATCAGGTCCAAGGGGAACCCCGGCGCTGACCGTGACTAATACCTGCGTGCATTCGCAGAAGCTTAGGGTCACGGTTCGCTTGCGGCCCCAGTTCTGGATTTCCTCCGGCGATAAATTTTCGAGACTGCGTAGATGGATTCCACGGCTTTCTGCTTTGACGCGCGCGGCTTTCGTAAACCCCGAGGCTGATACCGCGATTGCTGCGTCGGCGTTGAGGCTCTCCCGCCGTCCCATCAAGGCTTCAATCCAGGTGACGTCCTGGGGCTCTTTGTGGATGCGACACTCAACAAGGGTCAGAAAGCCATCGCGTCGAACTGTAACGTCGATCTGTCGCAGCTGAGACGGATTGTCGGGATCGGGAATGTGGTCATCCCACGTCACGATCGCTTCTTCGCCTTCAAGCAGTTGGTGAATGCGTTCGATCTGTCGCTCAAATTTCTTATGGGGAGGCAAGTCGTTCAAGCTGGTATCCCGCGTCTCTGTCTTGTCCTGAATCGGTCCCAGCTCGCCATCAAGTGCGGCAGAAACGGAGATTCTGTTGCGCCGGGGCGAGAGTACTCCACGAATGCGGCATTGGATCAATGTGAAAAGATCTGTATAACAGCGCACCGATCAATCTCAGGAGGCTCCGCCCCTCGCTCGCGCCAGGGCGAAGGGCCCGGCGAGGCGGGGCGACCCTGCTGCGCGACCTGAGGCTGCCAAGCGGACAGCGGACATACAGAATGTCGACATGGCGGCAGTTGCTGGCGGGAACCAACTGGCTGCCGGCGCTGTTGCGGACCCATGATATGATCAGGAATGCAAGGGAGCCAGCGGCGAGCACGGCAAGACGCCTATCCGCACGCGGCGGAGTGAGGGTCAATCCGGGGCTGCGAGAGCGGCCCCGGAACTGTGTCGGGAACTTCTCGGCCGCGCGCCGGACCGGCGCGCGGCCGAACGTTACTTGCAACGATGTAACGAACGATCCGTGACGGTTTAACGCACCCACCAACGCCCCATGTGACGAGGTAACGTCCCAACGAGCGCCGTTGGCGGCGAACCAGCGGGTAAGGCCGTCCGCCCGCGCGGGGCCGAACCGTGCCGCCTCATCGGTATCCATGATGCGAGCTCGACGGCGCCCGTAGTGCGTGCTTGTCTGCTTGGGGACCCCGACCGGGCCGGTGGCAGGCAGTCAAGGCCGAAGCCGCGAAGCGGGGGCGCGGTAACGCCAGTATTAGGCCTGCCGCAGGCCCGGCCCACCGCCGCCGGCAGAAGGACAAGCCGCAGAGCTCACCGGGCTTCATCGAACTCACCTTTCGGACGCCACGAGACGGGATCTGCGATCCAGCGGTTGATGTCGGATTCATGCCAGCCGGTCCCGTTGATGCTAATCTTGATCTGGGTCGGGAACGTGCCCTGGGCGATCTTGCGGTAGATGGTGGACCGAGACAGCCCAGTTCGGGCAAGAACGGTTTTCAAGCGGACGATACGGTCTGGTTCTCGCATGGCCGCGCTGCCTTCTGCTGGCTGTTTCTGACGACTGCTGAGACCAGACAAGGCACGCATTCAAGGACGCGCAAGAGGATTTCACACGTCATCGTATTCTGGCGAACAATCGGCAGTAAATCGGATTGCTCAAATTCCGAGGCCCCGGCCTCTGCCGAGGTCGATGCCATGGGTGAAGGCCAATTCGTGGCCGAGCCGGCGGCCTGATTCGAACGCGATGCCGAGCTCGCGCTTGCGATTGGCGAGGATGGACTCCAGTTGTGGATCACGTTCGAGGCTCCTCGCCATGTCCCCCATTGCCGAGCGCGTGGCCTTGTAGCCGGATATGTCGCCGGCCTGATACTGGCGGTGGCTGGCGTGTTCGAGCTTCTGCCAGCGCTCCACGAAGTGGTCGGCACGGCGTTCCGGATGGATGCGTAGTTCCGTTTCGAGCTGGAGCGCACGAACGGCGCGGTTGACCCGACCGCCAGCCGCCTGGCGGGCCAGTTCGGGGTTCTTCTTGTAGGCGGCTTCGGCGTCGTGCGAGCCATAGGGCCGCACCTCCTCGAAGACCTTCCGCGCCTTTTGTAGTTCTTTCACCTGCTCGGGAGTTGCCTCGCCGCCCGTCTCCTGCGCCTCGAAGATTGCATCCACGGCGCGGGCATGGCGCACGAGCGCCCGGGTCCGCACGCGACGCAATTCCTTTTCCGGATCTTCCGCTACCTTCCTTTCCGGCGCTTCGGTTTCGTGCCGCTCGGCTGCCGTACCGCTCCTTTCCCTTTCAGGCGTTTCCCGCTCCGGCCTTCGTCCGCCATCCGGACCGGATGCATCTCCAGGAGAGCGAACGCGGTCGAACATGTCGCGCAGCTTTTCTGGCACGACCTTGCGCACGATCTCGGCCACGCGCTCGCGGAAAGTGATCCCACGGCGCTCGGCGTAGCTCTGTGCCGGATCAGCACGCTCGTAGTCCGAGGCCATATCCTTGGCCCGGTCGCGTGACAGGGTGCGGGTAAGCCGATCCTGATTGGCAAAATCGTTGCGGCCATAATGCAGGTCGACGCCGTCGCGGTGCCGCGACAGGGCGACATAGCTGCTATGGGCGTCCATGCCGGTCGTCGCCAGCACATGGGCCCGGTCTATCGTCATGCCCTGCGCCTTGTGAATGGTCGTGGCATAGCCATGGTCGATCTTGTTGTAGTCCTTAAGGTCGAAGCGAACGGATCGGCCATCGTCGGTCTGCACGGTCATCGATTGTGCGCTGACGTGTTCGACGGTCCCGAGCGTGCCGTTCTTCACGCCAAGGCCGCGCTCATTTTGCAGGAACATGACGCGGTCTCCGCCGGCGAAGTGGCGTACGCCGCGTTCGACCGTCACACGCACCTCGTCGCCCAGACCACCCGCAGCCCGCATCCGCTCGCGCGCAGCCTCATTCAGCGCCCGGACCTCGTCGTTGGTATGAGTCAGGATGATCCGGCTCCGATCCGGTGACACCTGCCGGTCACGGTCCCAGCGCTCGATCAGATCGTCGCGCGCCTGTTCGCGGGTGTGGGCCTCATGCAACATGCCGCGAGAGCGATAGGCTTCCAGCGCATTGCCGGTTTTGCCGTTGGCGAGATCACGTGTGGCGTCGCGCTGCCAGTCCTCGCGCTGACGGCGCACCTGACCGATTTCCGCCCCGCCGTGACGCTCAAGGATCGAGCGGAACGCCGCACCCGCCTCGATGGCTTGCAGTTGTTGCGGATCGCCGACAAGCACGACCTTGGCGCCGGCATCGGCCGCATGGGACAGCACGCGTTCCAACTGCCGGGTGCCGACCATGCCCGCCTCGTCGATCACCAGCACATCGCGGGTCGTGAGCAAATCGCGGCCCTGCTGCCAGCCATGCTCCATGCTGGCAATCGTGCGCGACGCAATGCCCGATCCGCTTTCGAGATTTTCCGCCGCGATGCCGGAGAGCGCCCCGCCCCGGACCTCATAGCCCTCCGCTTCCCATGCGTCTCGCGCCACCCCCAGCATGGCGCTCTTTCCCGTTCCGGCATAGCCGACCACAATGCCGAGATCGCGCCCATCGGTGATATGCGCCAGCGCGTCGGCCTGTTCGCCGGAAAGCGCAAGCCCGCGCTCTTCGGCGCGTGAGAGTGCGGCCTGTCTGTCAGCATCGTCGACGGCATGGTGTTCCCGTTCCGCCATCAGTTCGGCGGCGCGATGCAGGCGTTGTTCGGCCTCGATCATTTCGTGTGTCGTGAAGCGATCCTCGCCGCGAGCGTCCTTGCCGAGTTCGACAAGATTTGGCGCGTTACGCAGCGCGCCCATGACCTCGTTGAACTGGTCTATTCCGTCGCTGTTCCGGTGCGCAAACTTCGCCAGGTCGCGCTGCGTGAAGGTCGATTGTTGCTGGGTGATCGCATCCAGTGCGACGGAAGCATCGGCGATGATTCTCTCACCATTGTTCCGCGCGATCTCGCGGTGTATCTCGGCGCGATCCGCCGCCTCGATCCCCTCGCTTTCGATACGCATCGCGGGCGCGCCAATCTGGCTTTGCGGCTCCAGCGCAATGCCCTGGGCTTCGAGGCTGCGATGGTCGATCCGCGCGTCGATGTCGAGCTCGGCCAGCCGCTCATTGGCAAGCTCGGCCCAGCGTCTCCGCCAGCGCTCCACCGTCTCGGTGCGGTTCCAGTCGCGCACCTTCTTGCCAAAACCGTTCTCGTCCACCGCCCGCATGGTCAGCATGACATGCGCATGGGGTTTGGGCATGCCGTCCTCGGCCATGTCCCAATGCACGTTGAGATCGGCGATCATGCCCCGATCAACAAACTCGCCCCGAACAAAGTCGCGGGCGAGTTCTATGCCTTGTGCCTCAGTCATCTCGCGCGGGATAGCGAACTCCACCTCGCGAGCAAGCTGAGCATCCTTGCGGACCTCGAACGCCTCGACAACGTTCCACAGCCGTTCGCGGTCGCTCCAAGCCTCGGGCGCATTCTCCGGCAGCAGCACTTCGGAATGGACGACGCCGCGCTTGGCGGAAAAGTCTTGGCTGCGGTCAAGGCGCTCATCGCGCAGCCGAGAGCCCGAGCGATAGGCGGCTGACGCCACCGCGCTTGAGCCGGATTTGCGGCCAATGACCTTGACGTGAAGATGATAGATCGCCATCGCGATCAGATCAGTGGCACGGTAGAGCGTACGTCGGAACGACGTATAAGCGCGCCCTCCCTCGAAAAATTCTCGGGAGGGACTACCGCGTCCCAACCCGTCCTGATGACCTTGCAGCATTGCGCCGGTCGCCGAGCTATCATTTCTCCATCGACACTGATGGAGACGGCGATGCGCAAACCCAGGGATTTTGATGCGGACCTGAAGGCACTCGAAAACAAGGCGCGCGGGCTGAAAACTCGCAAGGTGCGCCAGCTCGGCGAATTGGTCATCGCCACCGGAGCTGACACACTCAGCGCGGACGAGCTGGCCGGTGCACTGATCGTGCTGGCCGAGACAAAAGAGGCCGGAAAGAAGGAGGCATGGGCAAGACGCGGGGCCACGTTCTTTCAAAGCCGGGCCCGGCGAGCTGCTCCGGCAGCTGACCGCAACACGGACAGCACTCCTGCGCAACCGAGCGGCGCGCAACCGGCATCAAGCCGCAAGGGATCGGCATGACATGCGCACTTGGCAGGTCGAGCGCCGCAAGCGCACGCGTCATCTTATCGAGCTGGGTGGCCTCATCGTCAAAGCCCGTATCGTGGACCTAACCGGCGATGATCGCGTCACGATCTACGGCGCGCTGCTGTGGATGGCTGACAAGCTCCAAAGCGATCAGGGCGAACATGCTCGCGAGCTATGGATCGCAAAGGGAAAGCAAGCGTTCGAAGCGGACCCGGCGACACACGAGGGGACACATCGAAGTGTTCCAGCAGTTCGTCGTTGATGCACCACAATCGCATGTCAGCCGGGCGACTACCACCTCGAAGTTGTAAAAGCGATTGCGCGTCTGGACGCGGTGCAAGGCTATCATTACGGATCTGTTCTTACTTTCGACTCTTATTCGCTCTTTTCGCGCGACAAAGAGATTTCACACGTAACGTTCTATTCTACGAAGAAATGCAAAAGTTGCTCAATGCCGACGCTCGATAAGTCAACATAGTTATCCGCAGGGCACGAACCGCCCATCGGCATAATAAGAACCATAGGCAAATCGCACGTGCCAAGCCTGTCGGTAATTGTCGTCGAGCGGCGCGATTGTCATCGGAATGCCCGCGAAGGGCTCGACGTGCTTCGCACACATATGAAGCGTAATCATCTCAAAACTGTCGAGCAACGTTTTGGTGCTTTCGGCCATAAAGTCCGAGATCGAGCAGCGTTGAACAATAGAACCACGAAAATCGAGTTTAACGGATGGCAACCAAACCTGGCCGTCGGGTTCGAGCGCAAAATCCCGCGTCACAGCGCCGGCAACATTCTGGTGACCAAGACAGTCTCGTAGGTTCCGGACTATCTTGAGGAAGGGCACGGTGCATTCGAGCACTTTGGAATAGTTGTCATCTTTTCCGTGTCGCCCTTCGATAAGCGCGCGAAAATCGCCCCAGTTCTTGCCCTTCATTTCCGGATAAAATAGGCGAACGATCGACAGCAGCGCGCCAGCCGCGTGATCGGCATGCTGGGCAAAAGATTTGCAGCGCCCGCGGACATCGCCGAGCGCGGGAAGCGCGAAAGAGCCGTCCTTGCTCTGGGGACGTTCCGCCTTCTCGATAGCTGCGGCTTCATCGGCCTTGAACGTTAGCCCGGCAGCTTGCATGGATGCGAGCTCGGTAAAGGCATCCAACGAAAGCTGCATCGCTTGCACAACGTCGATCTTTTGAAACTCCTTCCTGAACATCACTCTCGCATGCAGTAGCGATCGGCAGAGCAAGTCCGATTGAACGCCGTGATCAAACAGTTTCTGCTGCAAATTATGCGGCAGGCTAGGGTTCGTTCGGCCGGGATCGAGCTGATCGACCATCTGCACCGCGTAAATGCATTTGTCAGTGATGAGCAGAAGACGCCGACCGAGCTCAAACATCTCGCGGATAGGCGTGCCGTCATCGGTGTTGTGCAGCGAAAACTTGCCGCCATAGTCGCGCGGATGACGCGGAGTGGTGGTCATGGCCGTCAGCCGTCCGGGTGACTCAAATGCCCGGCAGGCCGTAGGGCTTTTGCTTTTTCCCGAGGGTCGCCAAGGGTGCGCGCCAGGCGGTGTATGAATCGATGGCAGTTCGGGCAGACGAGGCAAAAGTCGGCCTCAGTTGTGTAGCGAGTACCTTCTTCCAGCGGGTTCATGTGATGAACGTCCAGAAGCGAACGCGCCTTAACAGCAGTGTCGCCTATTTTGGTTTTCGGGTCGAACTTGCAATTGTCGCAAAAGAGCTTTCCCGATCGTGCGCGGCTTCGGATGAAGCTGTCCGCGAGCCAGGCGGCCCGGATGCGCACCTTGGCCTTTTGCTCCTCGGTCATGCCTTCAAGGGCAGCAGCGTAAAGGTCGCCGTTGATCAGTTTGATGGTCTCGGGGTTGATCTGGCTTTGCTCGGCCATGCTGGCTTCATCTTCGATGCCGATCCACGCATTGACGGTATGCCGGGTCTCGATCTCCAGGTCGGCGATCTGGGCTCTTTCATCGTCGTTGAGGGGTCTCAGCGTGCCTGAGGGGTGCGCGAAGAGGCGGGCCATCGCATCGGGCGAAAGCACCTCATTGGCGTAGCGATGCGGCACAATGGAATAGCTTTCGATGATCGGGAAGGCGACGGACCAGCGATAGCGCTTGTCGCCATCGGCCCACATATTTTGCAATTGGTCGTATTCCTGATCACCGAGGATTGTTTTCAGGGATCGCGCCGATGGGCGAAGCCGATGCACGGCGATAAATTTACCGGCGACCGCACCATGCGCTGCCTTGTCCGCAAGATAGCGTGGATCGGTCTCAAACCCAGGATTCGGGTCATCGAACTTGAGGGTCACATATTCGATGATATAGCCACCGTTCATTTGCGCATTGATGGTGGCGCGGCGCAGCTCCCGAGCGTTTGTCGAGGCATCTGTCGGCGTGAAGCCAATCCAGTGGGTGCCAGGAAGCCAGTCGGCCTTGGCTGCGGTAACAGGGGCGGGCAGGTCCTTGATGCGCATGATTCACTCTTGTTGCAGCGCTGCCGCGGCAACGGCAAGCGGAAGCACCAAGGACAGCGGCGTGTCTTCTAATCGAACCGCCCCGTAACCTTCGTACCAGAGCGCGGCGCGGTCGTTCTTGGCATCTATGAGAAGCGCAACGCCGCCAACTTCCTCAGCAACCCGGATGCAGCGCACGGCCGCTCTCAGCAGCAACGCGCCGCCAAGTCCGCGCCCTTGCGCGCTGCGATCGACGGCCAGGCGGCCGAGACGAAACACCGGCACGTCGTAGCGGCCGAGACCTTTCTTCGCGATCGCCGGCGTGCGCGCGAATTCGAGCGAGGCAGGACTCAAGGTGTAAAAGCCAAGAATGCGGGTCGGCTGATCCGCGGGAACGGCGACAAAGCATTTGGATCCGCCGGTGTCGTGGTTCTGCCGCGCGTAGCGTTTGAGATAATCGTTTAGGTCGGGTTCGCCGCAATCGAAGGCGGCGCGATCATGCGGCTTGCCGATCGGCGCTTCTTCCCAAATCACGGCAACTCATATCCGGCCTTGGCGGCGCGCACCAGACGCGGCGCCGGCGCCGGCGGATGCTCGAGCAGCGCCAGCACGCGCAAGGAATCGCGCTCGGACAGCGCGAGGTTTTCGGCTTCAGCGATATCGGCCTCGGCCTTCGGCAACATTGCTCGCAGGATGTATGCCGACAGGTCCAGGTGCTTGATCGCCGCCGCGCGGCTCAAGGTCGTCTTGTCTTCGGGTCGCAGCCGCAATTCGACGCGGCCGCTATCTGACACGTTGCGTGGCATGGAAACTCCTCAAGTATCAACATATCGTACGGCTTGAAACCGTACAAGGAAAATATGTACGGCATGAAGCCGTACATACAGGCACCGATTTGCCTCGAACCCGGTTCCGACAGTTTAAACAGGGGTTTCAATAAAGTTTGCATTTGGGCGACTTATGCAATATTAGCACTTATACAAAACAGACGACTATACAGAATGTATATCATAATGGTTATAACATCTATCACCCCGAAACAATGCGCCGCCGCGCGAGCCCTGATCGGCTGGTCGCAGGATAAGCTGGCGGAGGCTGCGCAAGTCGCGCGCGCGACGATCGCCAACTTTGAGAACCACGCGCGGCTCGACCCGTCGCAAAAGAATCTCATCAGCATAAAGGCCAGCCTCGAGCAGGCTGGTGTTCAGTTCATTCCGGAAGATGTGAGCGCGGGCCTTGGCCCGGGGGTTCGGCTGCGCCAGTTGCAGCTTGAATATTCCAATCAGCTGCGGCCGGACGGCTGGCATCTGATCTTCCCGGTCCGCTTCAAAGGGCAGGACTGCCTGGTAACGATCACGCGCGAGATCATCGACGATATCGTGCGCGGCAATCTCGCGACGCCGGCGGACCGCGTGAAGGTGGTCGAGCGGCGACTGCCGGAATTCTTGGGCGCCGTTGAGAAGCACTTGAGCGAAACTGCGCAGGTGCCACGCGAAATCACCTTGACCATGAGCGATTTCCCGCCAGGCACGTTTTAGGAGACGTGGTCTTGATGCAAACGTCCTTTTCATTTCCGTCGACTCGACGACCTCTCGACCCGCGGCGTGTCAACCTTGGGGTCGATGCCAATGCCCTCGATCTCGACGGCTCGGCGCGGGATCAGCTTGTCGGCCGATTTCGGGACTTGGTCGACGGCCGCAAGATCAACGTTGTCGTCGCCGGCGGCGTTCGGGATGAAATCGGACATCCGCGTACACCGCAGAACGTCAAGGCGGCGATCATGCCGCGGATCTTCAATCTGCGTCCGTCATTGATTCCGGACCAGCACGCGGCGCGCCAGAAGGTTCGCGCGATTCTGCAAGGCAACGCGAAACCAGGCGCTCACGCGGCCGACGCCTCGCATTTGTCGGAGGCGGCCGAAACCGGCTGCGGCTATTTTATCACCCACGACAAGCGTATGCTCAAGAAGCGAACCGAGCTGCACGCCGTGCTGCCGCCCTCGCTCAATATCGTGACGCTGGAGGAATTACTCGAGATCTTCGACGCCTACGAAGCCGGGAAGGCGATGTGAACATCCCCATGATCCAACTTCCGCAAGGCGCATGGAATTGTTCGCCGGCGCAGTCGGCTCCTCCAATAATGCGCATTCGCATCGCGACGTGAATCTCGACGATCCGGCCGAAGCGATGGAAACGATCTTGCTGGCAAATCACCTTTTGCGAATTGTGGATGCGCGCACCGCGGCGGCGGCTACTCGACCCCGGCGTGGGGAAACGACGAACCTGCTCCCGCTTGGGGCTCTGGAACCAGCTTTAGCGCAGCCGGGCCGGCTTCCCTTGCCAACACATCCGGGATAATGCTCGTTCTGATTGTGAGGACATCGCAATGGCTACTCCCGTAAAGCGCGATCAATTCGTCGTAGGTCCAGAAGGAATCACACACGTCCCGACGGGCGCAGCGTTCACGCCCCATCCCGGTAGTCCGCTTTCCGGGAATCTGCACATCGGACAATTGGGTAACAGGCTGCCGAACGGCGACGATCACCGCCCCGACGAGGTGCAGGGGATGATGCAGCGTCTATGGGCGGAATACGCCGAGGCGAATCCGACCGCCTTCGAACTTTCGTGACCAGGAGAACATCACGTGGCACTGCCATCGTCGATCGAGACGGAACGCAACCGATATCTGATGGGTCTGGTCAGGAACGCCTCCGAACCGATCATCGATTGGCCGGCGCCGGGCAGGGACGACGTCATCCTGATCGGCAAGATCGTCATGCTCTACAGCTACATCGACTTCAACCTGCGGCGTATGATCGAGGTCCTTGACCACGCCAAGGCTCTACCGCCGGCTTGGCTCGGCAAGACCGCGAAGATGCACCTGTCCGACATCGAAACCATCCTCGAGACGGCCCCCGACATCGCGCCGAACAACGCGCTCGCTCTTAGACGCATTAAGGAATTCCGGAAGCTGCGCAACCTGTTGTCACACTTTGCGGTCAAGCGTTTTCCTACGGAAGATGCGCTCGTCTTCGTCACGAAGTCGGCGGCGGATTACAACAGAGTGCTTGGTGCCGAGCCGGATCCAGGTGTCGTCATGACAGCCGTCGCCGATCTCGGCCAGATCCGGGACGTGTGCCGGATGATCGAGGAAATCCAGCACTGGCTGTCCGCCGCCACGAACGATCTCGAAAACGCCTTCCTCAAAACCAAGGCCGGCCCCGCCTGATCGGCCGTCGCGAGAACCGAACGAGGAGCGACCCGAATGCGGTACATCGAGATCGAGCAGACCGGCAGCCCGATCCGGCGCCGGGGTGATCAGCGCCAGACCCTAATCGGGCTCAAGTTGAACAAGATTGGTCGCGTGTCGTGGCGGCCCGATACGCCAGCGACGCGCGGCATGATCAACAAGGTCCGGCACCTGGTGAAGGTGACCCACGATCCGACCGCGCCAAGGGTCGTCGCCGGCGCGCCGGCGCCGGACGAGGCCGCCGACATCCAGTTGCTCCGCGACCTGATCTGCGACGCCAACGCCATCGTGCTCGAGCCCTCCGACAAGGCCGCGCTGAATAGAGGCAAGACACCCGATTTCAAGCTGGTGAAGGACGGCGAGTTAGTCGGCTACTGTGAAGTGAAATCGCTCTTCGACCCAGAAGTTCTGGAGGATCCCTCGGAGGGCGCCATGGCCGTCCGGAAGAACCTACCATTCTACCGCAAAGTGGGTCAGCACGTGCGTGGCGCGGTCGAACAACTCGATGCGGAAAATCCAGCCCACGACAAGCCGCACGTCATGGTCTTCATCAGTCACACGCCGGAGATCGAACGGAGAGATCTGATCGCTACGATCGCCGGACTTCCACTTCCCGACGGCAAGCGACTGTTCATGCTCGGGCGGAAGATGCAGGGCCAAGTCTGCGAGGCCGCGCGCAAGATTGATCTGTTTCTGTGGATCGATGCAGCAACCGGTGTCTGCCAGCACCTCACGGCCACGGACGCCGAACACCGGATGGCCGCGCTAGGACTGTTCGGTCTGCCTGAAAACGAATGCGCGCCCTAGGGGCTCGCGAAGATCCGAAGCGTCATCCCCAAGTATCCATGAGGAGCGACTGCGTCGCGGAAAAGAGTTCTAGATGGCTCTGCTCGGCCTTTGCCTTGGAGAATCCTGGCTGAACGATGATCGCGTGGAATTCGTAGTGGAGCTTCTGCCAGCGGTTCAGCCATCCGACGACGTTCGCACGGGTCCCCTTTTCGAAACGGCTAGGACGGCCCGCCCTTTTGCGGTCGCTTTCCCGTTTGAGCAGATGATTGAGAAGGATGTCCGGACGCTCGCGCCAGCGGATCGATTTCTGCGTCTGGCCGCACACTTCGTAGAGATCATCCAGTCGGGCACCGGCCTTGGGGTCGGCCGAATACTTGCAGTGATAGAGCTCTACGACTAGCTTGGATCCAGCCAGCCGCATCGCCACGACGTCTGCGGACTCGCCGGTGCCGTCGTCGTCGACGATCACTTCGTAGAGGTCGCCCCGGGCCAACAGGCCGTCGATGATGCGTCGCTGAATCGAGTCGCGGCGCTTCTCGTCACGCTGAGATTCTTTGGTGATATCAACCCCGCGCCAGTCCGGGGTCTCGATCCTGCTCAAATCGAACGATGGCCGCTCCGAGTCGCGCGGCAGCATAAAGAGTTCGTCGAGCAAGAGCATGTCGCCGTCCGCGAAGTAGATGTGCGGCGGCTCTTCGTGGAAGTATTCCGTTAGGCTTCGGGTTTTCCTGCCGACTGTGATTTGTACGGGCTCGCCGGTCGTCTGCGCGAACACGGCGGCGGTCGGCGTGATGGACAGTTCGAAGTCGGCGGCGACGTCTGCAGACCTCACGCTGAAGCGGATCGGCCCATCGGCTTCGTGGTCCTTGAGATCGATATCGCAATCGTAGAAAGCCCCGACGCGATCGCCGAAGACGATGTCGATTCGTTCCTCGGGCGTGAGCAGAATCGCGTCGGGCCAGGCGATCGCGATTGCGGGTTTCGCCGGGCGGACGGTCTGCTTCTTGGGGCGGACGAGATTGCGCAGGATGCCGTCGGTCGTGATCGTATCGTCAAGCAATTTCCGACCGACATTGCGCGACCAGTCGATCCATTCGCTGAAATTGTTTGTCGTTTCGTACGACCAGAATTTGCCCTTGACGGAACAGCCGATCGTAGAGTGGCCGTCGTCGGTGTACCCTTGGCCGAACAGATTGGTCTTGGTCCGGTTTCTGTTTCCCGGCAGTGTATCGAGCTGCTCGGCGATGTCGGAGCCCATGAACTGCGAGTAGCGGACGGGCCGCCGCTGCGTCTCGCTCAAGCCGAGGTTCATGAGCACCATGCGGCGGTATTCGTCGAGCACGCGGAATACGGCGTCGCCCGACATCCTCATGACGTCCTCGCCGCAGAGCGCTCTCGCGACGTTCAGGTGCAGATCGGACATCTTCGAGCTGTTGATGTAGAGCAGTCCAGTCTCGTCGTCCCAATGAGCGAGATAGAGATTGAAGGAGACGTTTTGCGGTTCCTTCAACGTGGTCCAGCGCAGGCGTTCGTCGTCGCGCGTGACGAACACCACCAGCCTTGCCTCGTCGTTCACGACCGGGCCATCGATGATGGCCGAAGATTTGGTAATCGCGTCGCCGACCGATGCGGGGTGCCACGCCGCGCACGTCGTGCGGTAGACGACCGTACTCATTCGTGGAAAGAGAGTGCTGACGGGAAAGCCTTCGAACTCCTCGGAGAAGCCCTGGAAGATGGCTTCCCGACGTTCTTCGCGTTCCGTCAACTTCGCGCCGACGACGCTGAGCAGGGCATTCCAGTCGGCATCCTCGGCGTACAGATCCTGCAACGCTTCGGCGACGTTGTCGTGCGCGATGTTCGCGATCACGGTAGCATCGCCCAGATCATTCCGGATGCGCGTGAAGCGTCCGATGAATTGAAGGGTAACAGCCTCGCTCTTCTGCTTGTCATGGAGGCCCGCGATTTTCAGTTCCGGCAGATCGAATCCTTCGCCGAGCATGTCGACGCAGACGACTATCCTGCTCTCTCCCGACCTTAGCCTTTCAAGCCCGTCGCGGCGCTCGGCACGCGAGAGACCGCTATGAACCAGGACGGGATTGTAGCCAGGCATGGCGGCCTGATAGGCGCCATGCAGGGTGATCGCACGGGGAATCGTTTCGACACGGGCCATGGCTCGGTGGTCGAAACCTGCGGCGATGTCGCGGTCCAAGGCATGTTTGACGCCGGCGACGATCAGTTGGTCGGTGTCGTCTTGATCGAGACCGTTGACGGGCACAAAATCGATCTTCTTGAAGTATCGCTCTTCCTGGGCCTTCTTGAGCGGATAGACATAGATGAACTTTCCATCCACACGGCGCCCGTCGTTGCGGAATGGCGTGGCGGTGAACTGGACGACTCGCCGTCGCCCGATGAACTGCCCCTTGAAGGCGTTCCATGTGCGTGCGCCGATGTGATGGGCCTCGTCGACGAACAGAGCCGAGACGTTTTCGGCCATCCGCTCCTGCAGCTCCGGAGAGCAACCGCTAACGATCTGCATCGTGGAGACGACGACGTTGGCTCTCAGGAAGATGTCGTCGACGTCCTCGACCGTCTTCGGCCGGTGGCGCAGGACGGCGACGGCCGGCAACTGCGCGCGGTCGCCGAGGCATCCGCAGGCGCGCAGGACGCCGAGTTCGATGAATTTGGTGGAGATCTGGCTCCTTAGGTTGTCGTTGGGCACGACGACCAGAAGGCGATCGAGTTTGGCGGCGACTAGCAGCGCCAGCATCGTTTCCGTCTTGCCGGTACCGGTCGGCATGACCACGGTTGCGGGCTTGTCAGACGTGCTCCAGTGGGCGAGTGTCGCATAGACGGCGCCGATCTGCGGCGACCGGAGGCCGAGCGTACCACCTTCCGGATCCTCGGCCTTGAGGACGATCTGGTTGCGCCAGGTCTTGACGATTTCCCGGGGTAACAGCGAAGCATCCGCGATCGCATCATCCCCGGCTCGTCGCGTTTTCGGATAAAGCCACTGGCCCTTCTTGCCGGCCAAGCCTTCCATGATCGCCGGCAACGTGCTTGCCGCCGGTACAAAAAGTACGCTGTCGCAGCCCAACGCCGACGAAGTCTTTTCCGCCACGATGGCGATGCTGTGTCCGTCGTGCGTGATCGCCTTGAATCCTCGGACGCCCTTGTGCTCGAATTCGAGGACGCTCGCCGGAAGCCGCTGCGGCGGGCAGCGCAGGCAGTAGATGGGATTCCCGAGCCGGGATGCCGACCAACCGATATGGCGGGGCAGGTCGAGTTCGACCTTTTGGGCAAAGAGATCGTGCAAGAGCCTTGCTCGAAGCTGAAAAGGCATGAAAAACCGCCGGCGACGACTCGCGTCGGAGGCGGAGCTATCGGTCCATCTCTACCGGAGAGTGTCAATCGCGATCGAGCGCATTCCACGGGTCGTTCGTCGACGCGCTTCCGAAGGCCCCGCCAAATACGCTCATGTCCGAAGCGCCCCAAGCCGCCCCGGATCCGCTCGAATTGTGCCTTGCCGCTCCCCCAGGAGGTGGTACACAGCGGTGGTCGCAAACCTCCGCCGGCTTTTTCGGGAATGCCCTTTTTTCGGTATTTTTAGAGTGTCCGCGGCCGTCGGTGGGGAATCCCTCCCTCTCCTCCCACCCTCGAAAGCAGCCCGAAGCACATCAAGAATTCCCTCAGTTCTGATCGTCGGGGTGCAACCCTAAATGACGCCGCTTGATGTCTCTTTCGAGTTCGGCCGTGCGTTCAATCATGCTGTGAACAATCGTTTCACGGTCGAGTTGGGTTAGCCCGCCGATGCCATGTTCTCGCAATTCCTCTTCGAGGATCGCGGCCATGATCGACACAATGCTCATTCGCTCCACTCCTTCCATCGGCACAGTTTGAACAGCAGCATGATCTCGACGGCGCGATTATTCGGCTTCTTTTGAGTTCGACCCGAAGGAAAACGGTATGGAAGCTACATCGCAGACTGCTTCAATCAGGGAACGAACGGCCCGAGCATCCCAGTCAATCTGATCAATCGGGGCATCCCAATGTTCGGAAATGACGTAGGCTGCATGGCGAGCCTTTACGCCCAGCCCCACGATAGTCCGGGCCGGCATCGCCATGATCGCCTGTTCGATAGGTTCAAGGCTAGCTAGCATGGACTCAATTAGCTCAAGATGGCTGTCTGGGGATGCTGGGTCGTGCAATCTTCGGATTTTTGTTACGGCCTCTTCGAGTTGTTCGCCTAATACTATCAGAGTCGAATCGTCATCCGTTGGCTCCATTCGCAGATCGTCGAGCCCTGCCGACCATGGCCGAGAAGCTCTGCTGGCACAGTCAACGCCCCGGTGGTCAGAGGGAGAAGAGAGACTCGTCTGAGCATTGTTAAGTGACGGGAATGAGGGGGAGGGGGTATTCATTGCTGACGCATCCTCTCAAACGGCATCTCGCGCCGAAAGATCGCGTGGAGGGGTTTAGCTTGGGACTTCCAAGGCTGTCCCAATAAAGTCTCTTCCTCTTACGGGTATATAATACCCGTAAGAGGTGTATTTATAACCTTATAGTGGCGCTTTTGCTAGAGGAGTCGAAGGTGATCGCATGATCACCGCTCGACAGATTCGGGCCGCAAGAGCGTTGCTGGGCTGGTCCCAACAGCAACTCGCGGACAAGGCAATTGTGTCCCTAAACGCCGTCGCAAGGCTTGAGGGTGGCATCGTAGATTCGCGGATCAGTACGGTGCAGGCCGTTCAAAAAGCGTTGGTCAAAGCCGGAATAGAATTCCTCGATGCGGACCAAAAAGGTGAAGGGGTGAGGCTCAAGAACCCGAAGTCCTAGCCAGCCCAGACCTCCGCAAAAAGTCTGCCCGTTTGTTCACAAGCGTGGTTCGACGATCCAAGTTCGCCAGATACAAACCAATAGCGAAGGCGAGGGGCCTAACGGGGGCGACCGCCGAGTCCGTGCTACAGGCTGATTCGTACGAGGAATTTGGGCTGAGTTTTGATTTTCACGCGCTCTCTTCCCGAGGCGCGCAAGGTATTGAACTGCTGGCGCACCCGACACGATTCGAACGTGTGGCCTTCGCCTTCGGAGGGCGACGCTCTATCCAGCTGAGCTACGGGTGCCTGCGCTGCTTACGCAGTGCTTACGCGGAAACTTCGTGGCTGTGAAGCGATCCGCGTCGATTTCTTAAGCCTCTGAGATCTCGATCTCTTTTTAGTTCTGCGCCTGCAGGAAACAGCTTGACATCTGCCTTCGGAGGGCAAATCCGTCGCCTACTCTAAAATGCGCGATCATTCGCTACCGTTCGATCTCCTTGGCAACCTATTGATTTATGGTCTGGAATTCGGCCACAAAGCAGCGCGATTCTACGACCTGCTTCTCCATGGCCTTACATTTCGTGGTGATTCTCTGGTGAGTTTTTTGCCGAGTTGAGTGAAATGCCAAAGCTTACAAAGTCGATTGTCGACGCAGCGACTCCCCGCGCCAGGCAGTTCACGATCTGGTGCAGCGAACTGAAAGGCTTCGGCGTCTTTGTCCAGCCAAGCGGAAGTCGCACGTACTTCGTCGACTACCGAAATCGTGACGGTGTCCGGAAGCGGATGACGATCGGTCGGCACGGAAAGATAACGGTCCACCAAGCGCGCAAATTGGCAATAGCTACATTGGGCGAAACAGTGAAAGGCGTAGATCCTGCCGAGGAGCGCGCCCAACAACGCAAAGCCCTCACAGTGAAGGAGCTGTGTGACCGTTACCTAGCAGCAGCAGAGAAAGGCCTCATCCTCGGAAAAGGGAATCGGCCGAAAAAGACAAGCTCTCTGTATGTCGATCGTGGACGCATCAATCGCCATATCATGACGCTGCTCGGCACGAGGCGTGTGCAGACTCTCAAACCCGCTGACATCAATAAGTTCGTTGAAGACGTTGCGATTGGAAAAACTGCAACGA
>Ga0335071_10000199_pt1 | contig 70132 bp, 56 predicted proteins | sample Lox_Sample_15_FD_206724 | JGI IMG/M metagenome (GOLD analysis project Ga0335071, IMG submission 206724) | Soil microbial communities from Loxahatchee National Wildlife Refuge, Florida, United States - Lox_Sample_1.5 | ecosystem: Environmental > Terrestrial > Soil > Wetlands | place: USA... | reverse complement strand
CCCAAAAGGGACTTGGTCTCCACTACACGCGATTCCGGAAACCCACCCATTGATCCGACTCGCCTTTCGACCGAAAAATTCCTGAAAACTCCCCTTTTGCCGCGCCAGTTGAGAAAGTTGGGCTAGCGCATCCGGGCGAACTGGGATCCGGTTCGCCGACAAGATATGCGCCAGCACAAAAATCTCCTCGGGCATATCTGATCACTGAGTGATCCGAAATGACCGGGAAGCGCCGTAGCAGCGTGATCAGCGCGGTTGGGTCAGCTGCAATTCGCGCCTGCAAGCCTCGCTGAAGTCGCGTAACGGATCCATCTCCCTGATGAACTCCGGTATGTCGACAAATGTCCGGTTCGGCGCAACATAGGTCTTGATGATCAACACGGCCGCCTTCTCGGCCGCATCAACCACCTCGTCGCTCGAGAGAATTTTCATCCGTCCGATCAACGCGTACATGTCGACCAGTTTCGAAACCTCGGACCGGTCGCTGATGAGCGCGTCTGCATAGAGTCGCGATGCCTCTTCGATGAAGCTCTTGTAGAGTTCTTCGCGCTTGGAGACGGACCGCGAGTGACGACGGGCGCGGTCCTTGCGTCGTTGGGCCGCCCAGTTGGTGATGATCGTCGACACAGCGCCGAAGGCCGATCCTCCGAAACCGGCCAGCGCGGGAATATACATTGTGTTCATCCTGGTACTCCTCTCGCTATTCTACCTGCTTCCGAACGATGCGGCCGTTGTGCGTGCTCGAAAACAGATCTGCAGGCATCGCTCAGGTCCAGCTTTCTCTGCCTGAGACAGCCTTCAACCTTGTCGGCGTCGGGGATGTAGCTGCTGCAAAGGCGAAAGGCATCGGGCGTGCACGCGGCTCGCTGCTCCGGCGTTCCACGGTCTTCAGCAAGCGCAGCCGTATTGCAGATGAAGGCTGCGACCAGCGTGGCCGCGACGAATTTTCGGTTCGGCATATCCAACTCTTCCTCATTTCCCTGGATCGGACCGCGGCCGTCACGTTCACCCGGCCAGCACGGCCTTGTGAACGTGGCTGCTTGACAGCACGGTCGATCTGTGTGATTTCAAACTATACGGTATAGTTTACTAAAACGTGGAGCACGCGATGTCAACACATTGGATCCGGCGCGGACGAACCAAGCTCAGACCAGAGCCCCGGATTGCGCGCTTGAACCTTCTGCTGCTTGCGCTGCCGTGCCTGGCGCTTCGACTTGAAGAGGCGGGCGGGCGGCCGATCCCAGCATCGCCACGCGCGAGGCGCCCTTGAAAACGGATTGCACCGCCAAGCCGCGCCATCCGCTGCCGCGTCCCGGGATGCGGTCTGCCGGAAGCGATGGTGAGCGGCCCGCAGCAGCGGCTCCGACCAGCGATGGCCGACGCACGGGCACGCGGATCACCAAAACCGGCTAGTTCCGCCGACGCGCAAATCATCAACCTACATCAATTGTTCTCCAATCCGCGCCGGAAGAGGCGGCCCGGACGGGGAGCCCGAACAACGAAAGTGACGCAGACCATGAATTTCCAGCTTCGACCACACAACATCAAAACTGATAGGCAGCTGCCGTTCGACTGCATTGCGCTGCTGTTGCAAGGCGGCGGTGCCCTAGGTGCGTACCAGGGAGGCGTCTACGAGGCGTTGGCCGAAGCCGACATCCATCCGGACTGGGTGGCCGGCATCTCGATCGGGGCGATCAACGCCGCGATCATCGCCGGCAACCCGCCCAATACGCGGGTCGACCGGCTGCGCGAGTTCTGGATGCAGGTCACGTCGAGCGGTCCTTGGGATTGGTCGGTCAATCCGTTCGTTGATTTGGCTCGAGGCGAGGACACACGCAATCTCCTCAACCAGATCAGCGCCAATCTGGCCGCCGCTTTCGGCGCTGCAGGATTCTTCTCCGCGCGGCCTCTGATGCCCTGGTTGCAACCGGGCGGCACGCTGGCGGCAACCAGCTTCTACGATACCAAGCATCTCAAGCAGACGCTGGAGCGGCTGGTGGATTTCGATCGCCTCAATGCCGGGATGACGCGCTTCAGCGCGGGCGCGGTCAACGTCAGGACCGGCAACTTCGTCTATTTCGACACCACCAATCACAAGATCGCCCCGGAGCATGTGATGGCGAGCGGGGCATTGCCCCCGGGCTTTCCGGCCGTCGAGATCGATGGCGAGCATTACTGGGATGGCGGGCTGGTGTCCAACACGCCGCTGCAATGGGTGATCGAGAGCAACCCGCGTCGCCAGGATACGCTCGCATTTCAGGTCGATCTCTGGAGCTCGCAAGGCGCCGTTCCGCGCAACCTTGCGGAAGTCGCCACGCGTCACAAGGAGATCCAGTTCTCCAGCCGCACGCGCGCGAGCACCAGCCACTTCAAGAACGTGCATCGGGTCCAACGTGCGATCGCCGCCCTGCTGCACAGGCTTCCCGGCGATGTGGAGGAGAACGACGATCTGGAAATCCTCAAATCGGTCGCCAGTGACAAGGTCTACAACATCGTCCACCTGATCTACCGCGCGCGGAATTACGAGGGTCATTCGAAAGACTACGAGTTTTCCCGCCCGTCGATGCAAGACCATTGGCGCGCGGGATACCACGATGCGATCCGCACGCTACGCCATCCCGAGGTCCTTGCCCGGCCCACGAGCCTGGACGGCGTCTTCACCTTCGATCTCGAGCGCGACGGTCGCGAATAGGCGCAGCGCCAAAACAGAAAGGGACTCAAACATGCGCGAGAAGGAAATTCTGGAGCGGGCGTTCGCGATGCCGCTCACCAGTCCGGCCTATCCGCCGGGACCATACCGGTTCGTCAACCGCGAATATCTGATCATCACATACCGCTCCGATCCGGAGAAGCTGCGTGCCATCGTGCCCGAGCCGCTCGAACTCGACGCGCGCGAGGCGCTGGTGAAGTACGAATTCATCCGCATGCCGGATTCGAACGGATTCGGTGACTACACCGAAAGCGGGCAGGTGATCCCGGTGACGTTCCGCGGCCGCAGGGGCGGCTACACCCATTGCATGTTTCTCAACGACGAGGGCCCGATCGCGGGTGGACGTGAGCTCTGGGGCTTTCCCAAAAAGCTGGCGCAGCCGACGCTGCGAACGGAGGTCGACATGCTTGTCGGCACGCTGGACTACGGGCCACTGCGGGTCGCGACCGGCACGATGGGCTACAAGCATCGCGAAGCTGACCTGGCGCAGGTCAAGGCCGCACTGGAGGAGCCGAACTTCCTGCTCAAGATCATTCCGCACGTCGATGGCAGGCCGCGCATCTGCGAGCTCGTCGAATACCGCCTTCAGGACATCACCTTGCGGGGCGCCTGGACCGGGCCGGCTGCCCTGGCCTTGATCCCTCACGCACTGGCGCCAGTGGCCGAATTGCCGGTGATCGAGATCGTCTCCGCGGTTCATATCCTTGCCGACCTGACCCTCGGCCTCGGCAGGGTTGCCCATGACTATCTGCAGCAGCCGGTACGACAGCCGCTCCGCACCCGCGAGACAAGCCTGGTTGCTTAGAAGCCATCAGGAGCAAGAAGTCTTCACCAACACCATCGAGGGACCATACAGGTCACCCAACTACGACAACGAGGCAAGCCATGACGCATTCAATGCAGCGAACAGTCCGCAACTCAATCCTCGCTCTCATCGCCGCAATCTGCCTGGGCGTTGCGCCTTCGGCAGAGGCGAGATCCCGCTTTGACGGAACATGGGATCTCGCCTTCGTCACTCAGCGTGGGCCTTGTGATCCGACCTACAATTTCACGGTCGACGTCACCAATGGCATCGTCAGCCATCCCAACATCCTGACCTTTCGTGGCCGCGTGGCAATGTCGGGCGCGGTTCAAGCCTCGGTCAAGGTCGGCGCGAGATACGCCTCGGGGGCCGGCCGGCTTACGGAATTGTCCGGCCACGGTCTCTGGACCGGTCGCTCGGGAGAATCGCGCTGCTCCGGCAGCTGGACTGCTCAGCGAAATTGACCTGGCTTTTCTGCGCTTGAGCAGACGTTGCGTGACAGGGACGAGGGATTCACGGCGGGGCTGCGGAACCGTAACGCCGCAGAGACGTCTGTCGAATGACCCCGCCCGTGATCCCCGGTTAGCCTGACGGATAGTTCGACCCTGAGCCAAAGGCAACCAACCTGCTTTCGAGCAGTTGTGACCTTCAGATGGTGCTGCGTTCTCCGGGCGTGTAAAGGCGCTCGGGTGCGATTGGCCGCTTTAGGCGCAAAGCGGCCATGGATCATGGCTGCGGGACGTGTTTGAGCGACCGCCAGCAAGTCGCTAAGGCGCTGACTATTCGGCGCTTCACAAATGCCGCAGGTCAATGAGCGCGCAGCGCAAGCCGCTGCGCGGATATGCATCGGGGGATGCTAGAAAACCAAAGACCTACCAGACGCCGCTGGGCTTCCGCGATTTTGGCAGAATGCCATATTGTTATCGAAGATGGCGCAGATTCTCCATTACTCCGCCGCCTTGATGATCAGCTCGGCGACCTCCTTCGGGAAGGACAGCATCGCAACGTGGCTCGACGGTACTTCGATCGCGGTGGCCTTGGCCGCCTTCGCTTGGTCCCTTTCCATTTGCGGCGGAATGATCGCATCCTTCGTCGCGACCACCATGAAGGTCGGCTTCTCGCGCCAAGCTGCTTGGCTCATCGGAGCGGTAAGGGTCCTGATGTGGAACGGTCCCTGTGTCACCGCTACGAGAGTCTGTTCTTCGGGTGAGAGGTCGGCCGCGAAATATTTCCTGATGCCCTCTTCGCTGATCGTGAGATAGCCGTCCGGGTCCTTGACGAAGGTTTTCAGGCTCTCCGGATCTGGATATTTCGAAGTGGCGCTATGCACCGACTCGCCTTTGTCTGGTGCGTAAGCCGCGACATACACGAGCGATTTGACCTTTTCGTCGTTTCCCGCTTCCGTGATGACGGCACCAGCCCATGAATGGCCGACCAGGACGACAGGACCTTCCGCATTCCGGATCGCCCGCTTGGTGGCGGCGACATCGTTGTCCAGCGAGTCGAGCGGGTTCTGGACTGCAACGACCTTGAGGCCGGCCTTTTCGAGATACGGAATGACCTTCTCCCAGGACGACCCGTCCGCAAACGCGCCGTGGACGAGGACTGCGGTCTTGGCTTTCAGTTCGGCAGCCGAAGCTGGCAGGCCGATCGCAGCGCTCGCAGTCAGGAAGAGGCTCAAGCCAATGACGCCTTGGTACGATTTCATATCTACGCTCCTTCGTTTGGTGAGGATCTTTCGTCATTGCCGCGCGCATCACGAGCCGATCGAATGTCTCTAACACCCTCCTGGAGGCGGGAGCGGTTAAAAAATGTAAATAGAAGGGCCTTCGATGCGACTGAACCTGGTGGAGATGTCCCGACACCGACTGAGTGTCGCCATCCTTCACGTATTGTCAGTTTTGGCATGAACCAACCCGACTGCCTGATATCGCGCGGCGAGGTCGCCACATCTGAGCGCCACCGACCTCGGTTGATGCCTTGCGGCCCGCCTCACTGAATTGGACGCCGATTGGTGCGTCTAACTCGGCCTGAGTTTTCGCTCCTGCATGCAGCGGAACCTGGCCACCTGCACCTCAAGTGAGCATGCGCCGGTTCCGTAAACCCGCTCGTTTACCGTTTTTCACCACCGGCGTTGGCGCGTTGCGGTAGGCTCACAAGGCCTTGGCGCTTCGAGAGTCGTCGCGTGCGCGCCTGTGTGAGGCGGTTCGTGGCTTCACATCCAAAATCAGAAGAGGTTCGCAGGATGAGTAAGGGAAAGGTGCTTGTGGTTGGATCAAATGCCACCCAGATCGAGGTCCAGGGTGGCAAATGGGGTCCGACTGGCAATTATCTCAATGAAACCGTCGTTCCCATAATGGCGTTGATCGGCGCCGGCTATGGCGTGCAGCTCGCTACCCCGGACGGCACCAAACCGCACATGGATAAAGCCTCGGATTCGGCTGTGCACTTTGGCGGTGACCAGACCGCTTACGACCATGCACGGGCCTTCTGGACCGATGATCCCGCGATGAACCGGATTCGTCCCTTGCATTCGGTGATCGAGGAAGGGCTGGACGGTTACACCGGTGTGTTCGTGCCGGGCGGCCAGGCGCCGGTCGTCGATCTGATGCAGGACCCGCAGATGGGCGAGGTCCTTCGCCATTTTCACGATCGTGCAAAGCCGACGGCTCTGCTCTGCCACGGTCCGATTGCGCTCGTCGCGGCGATGCCTCGCGCACGCGAGTTTCGTGCCGCGTTGATGGCCGGTGACGAGGCGAAGGCGAAGGAATTGGCCAAGGGCTGGCAATATGCCGGCTACGAAATGACCATTTTTTCGGCCTCGGAAGAGATATGGGTCGAAAACGAAATCCTGCACGGCAAGATGTACTTCACCATGCCGCAGGCGCTCAGCGCGGCGGGCGGCGATGTGGTCATAACCAAGGTCGATTTCGAGCCCCATGTGGTCGTCGATCGCGAACTCATCACTGGCCAGAACCCGCGCTCGGATCATTCGGTCGGTGAAGCGCTCGTCAAGGCGCTCGACAGAGTAACCGCCAGTGCTGCCGCTCCGGTCTGATTGGCGGAACGTCCGGCGGACGCGGATCACGAGGCGAAAAGCCGTCTGACCGCGTTCGCCGACGAAGGCCCAACGACGCGTCTCCCTCGAAGTCCTTAACTCCGCCGCGCCAGGTTCGTCGTTCGACGATTGGGCCGACCCACAAGGAGAGATCAGTGGCGACACACATGAAAACAACGGCCTTGCTGAAGGCCCGGCCCGGCAAAGCCGGCGAATTGGTCGCTCTGTTGCGTGATTTGGCAGGCCATAGCCGCTCCGAGCCGGGCAACCTTCGATGGGACCTTTGGCAGGATCAGCAGGACGAGACGACTTTCATCATCGACGAGCTCTACGAGGATATCGATGCCGTGCAGTCGCATCGGGCAACGCCACACTTCCAGAACTATGCGTCCAGGATCAACGAGCTCGCAACCCGGACAGCCGTTACATCGCGCCCCTTGGATGTGGTCTCATAGAGCTGTCCGACTGCCGTATCGCGCATCCGCATCGATCTGAACCGACCCAAGTAGGTGGCAATCTGATAGCGGCCCGATCTGGGTCGGAGTCGACGCGGACGATCGACGTCACTCCTTCGGCTTCGAGTCCCCCCCCCGGCAAAAGGCATGCCGAGGCCGGTCCGGAGATCCTCACCAAGCGCTCACAAAATGGTGCATCCATAACCTACAGGTGACCATAACATAGGCTTGCGCGCGAGATCGCCTGCGGCGATGGTTTTAGGATGTGGGACGAGGCGTTGCAGGCAAAATTCGCGGCTCGCCTGCCACAGACGAGTCCTAAGGCGGATCTGTCGGGCCCTATTCAAAATTTGCGACGCGTGATAGTTGCAGGCAATCTTGTGGATTGATTGGCGACGATCAATGCGGATTGTCATGGAGCCATCGCAGCAACGCGCACGCCAGCAAGAGCGCATATTCTCGTTCGGGCCATTTCGACTCGTTCCCCGGAGGCAGCTGCTTCTTCTCGACGGCGAGCCCGTAAAACTGGGCGGGCGCGCATTCGAGCTTTTGCAACTGCTGGTGCGCCGCTGCGGCGAGCTGGTGAGCAAGGATGAGCTGATGGCGGCCGCCTGGCCGGACACCTTCCTCCACGATAGCAATCTCAAGGTCAACATGTCGAGCTTGCGCCGGTCGCTGGGTGATAGCCAGATCGAGCCCATCTACATTGCGACGGTGGCACGGCGGGGCTACAAGTTCATCGCCGACGTGCAAACCAGCGTCGCAGAGATCGAAGACGATCTGGCGCTTGGCGAACCGGTCCCTTTGCCCCGGCCGGCATTGCTGCGTGGCATCGTCGGTCGCGAAGCGGAAATCGCCGCCGTTGCCGATTTGTTGATCAACAAAAGGCATCTCACTCTCGCTGGCGCGGGAGGGGTTGGCAAGACGACGGTCGCCGTTGCGGCGGCACAGGCCTTTGCTCCGCAATGCCGCGACGGCACCTGCTTCGTCGACCTCGCCACGATCTCTGACCCGACGCTTTTCGGCGCGGCGCTGGTGACGGCGCTGGGCATCAGGGGCAATCATCCTGACAACAGCCTGGCCACGATTCTCAACTATCTGCGACCGCGACAGATGCTGCTCATTCTGGACAATTGCGAGCATGTGCTGCCGGCTGCCGCGATCTTTGCCAGCAGGTTCATGGCTGACACATCGGCCTCCAAGCTGCTCGCGACCAGCCGCGAACCGCTTGGCACCGCCACCGAACATGTCGTGCGGCTTGGCTCGCTTCGCTCGCCGAGGTCCGGCGATGCTCTGACGGTCGGTCAGGCCGTCAGATTTCCGGCGGTTCAGTTGTTCGTCCGCCGTGCGGCCGAATGGTCGGACTACCAATTCGTCGATGACGACTGCAAGGCCGTTGCCTCAATATGCCATTCGCTTGATGGCCTCCCGCTCGCCATCGAATTGGCGGCGGCCCAGATTGGAACATTCAGTCCCTCCGAACTGTTGGCGATGCTCGATCAGGACCTCGGTTTTCGGGCCCCAAGCGCCGAAGGCGCGTCGCCACGCCATGAAACGCTCATGGCGACGATTGACTGGAGCTTCAGGCTGCTGTCGCCGAAGGAAGCCACGCTGTTCTGCTTGGTATCAGTGTTCAGCGGCGCGTTCGAAGTCGAAGACGCAATTGTTGTCGCCGAGACAGCGGGGCTGAATCCTATCGATGTTGCCACTGGCCTCGGGAGTCTCATCGCCAAATCGCTTTTGAGCGCGCAGGCAAGAGGCCCGAGCCTTCGCTATCGACTGCTCGATAGCACACGCCGCTATGCAGCCGGGCGGCGCCAGGCCGATCCTGCCTGCAGTGGGGTTCTGCGTCGTCATGCGCTGCGTGTCCTTGCGCTGTTCGAACAGTCCGAAGAGGAGTGGCACTGGCGCGAGCCGGCCGACTGGACAGAGCGCTACCTTGATCGCATTGCCGATTTGAGGGCTGCTCTCTCATGGGCATTCGGCGGGGAAGGCGACTCCATTCTGGGAATCAGGCTCACCGTTGCGGCGATCACTTTATGGTCGGAAACCTCGATCCTGTCGGAAGCCCAAGCGCGGTTGGAATTTGCGCTCGCCTTGGCCAAGGCCATCGAATGCGACGATCTGCTGAAGGCAAAGCTCGCCTGCGCTCTTGGATGGAGTCTGTTCTATGCACGCAAACTGTCGAACGAAAATGAGGTTGCGTGGCTCGATGCCATTGCCTTTGCAAGGCGCGCGAAGGATCTGGATTATCAGCAGCGGGCGCTGGTGGGTTTCGCGTTTTATCTGTTGCAGATCGGCAATATTCCACGGGCTATCACCTATCTCGAGGAATCCGCCGAACTGGCCGAGCGCGACCGCAGCTTGACGGCAACCGCTGAAGGCGACAGGGCGCTGGCCTGGGCTCGAGCCCATGCCGGCGAATTGACCAAAAGCCGTCAGGTTCTCGATCGCCTCGCGGCGACCCATTCCCTGGCTGAAGGCCGCTCGCGAAAGGATGCAAACGAAGTCTATCTGTTCACCACCGTCCGCTTCAACCTGCCCTTTGTCGCGTGGATGCAAGGCCATGCCGATTTTGCCACCAGACTTGCCCGCGATGCTGTCGATGCCGCAGATCGCAGTGGTCATTGGGTGTCTCAGTCGAATGCGCTGGGGCTCGCCGCGCTTCCTATCTCGCTCGCAACCGAAAATCTGGATGCGCTCGAGAGTTTCACCGAGCGGCTGCGTCGCAATCTGGAACGGGAAAGCATCTCGCGCTGGATTCCCGTCGAGCGCTATTTTTCTGCCTGCCTTCGCGATTTGCGCGGCGATCCGCGGGCGGTCGAAGACATTCGAGTGGCGATCGACGAGCTCATCGAATCTCGCTTTCTGATGCGTATCGGCAGCTATCTCGCGGTCCTCGCCCGGGCCCTGCTGCGACAAGGGCGGATCAAAGAGGCCCGAGAAACCATCGCGCAGGCCATCGACTACCAGGAACGCCAGGGAGAACGCTGGTGCCGGTCGGAACTGCAGCGCGTCGATGCATCGGCCCTGTTTCACGCAGGTGAGCCGTTGCGCGCCGAAAAGCGGTTGCAGCAGGCGCTCGCCGAAGCGCGCGCAATAGGTGCGTTGACGTTCGAATTGCGTATCGCCACCGATCTTGCTGCGCACTGGATCGCGACGGGGCATGGCGCCAAGGCCGTACGATTGCTCGCCCCAATCTATCGAGAATTCACAGAGGGCTTTGAAACCCCGGATCTCGTTGCTGCCTCGCGCCTTCTGCAACGAGCGGGAGCCAGTGGGTAGCGGCCGCTGCTGCCTCGGCCAACAGTTCAGCCTGGCTCCAGAGCGGTAACGCAACCCGGACGGAAGACAATCCGTCAGGCGGGGCAGATTTCCACGCCGTTTAACCACAATTTACGGGCGGGTCGTCGTGCTCGTGAGTAGTCTCAAAGCTACGACATGGAAGACTGGATCTAGGTCTTCACTGAGGGGCAGGCTGGGGCGAATGCCTAGGCCAATTGGCGACGCTTGCCTCTTGCTGGTGGGTTCGGGGCAACGAGCGGAAACGCACGAACGGCCTAGGCCTGCGAATCGTGACGCTGATTGGCTTGAAGGAAAGGATCTGGGTGGTAATGGAGTGTATCGACATCAACCTTTTTCGGCAGATACGACTGTCACCCCGTGAGCTGATCCACAATGGCGGAGCGGGCACTGCTCTCGCATCGCTCGGCATCGCTGCGGAGCGGACGATTGCGGCGGATTCGCGCGACGGGGTTCCCGGATGATGGTCTCCCGGCTCGGTCCGCGCGGTATTGCTCAAGATGGCACGACGTCCAATGGACCCTACGACTGGTCAGGACAGATATTCCCAAAGCTATCGTCCGAGATCATCGAAAGAATCTCGGCCTATGGAGAACGCGGCAGTTTCGACGGCGGCGAATATTTCTACGAGGCTGGCGATCGAGGCGTTGACTTCTTCGTAATTCTCGATGGTGCCGTCGACATTCTCGCAAGCGATGGCCGCGACGGGCATGTTCTGATCACCACCCATGAGGCGGGTCAGTTCACCGGCGAACTCGACCATTTGACCGGGCGATCGGTCCTGGTCTGCGCGCAGGCGACACGGCGGACGACAGTTCTGCGCGTAAGAGAGACGTCTTTTCGACGAATGGTCAGCGCCGAATCCGATATCGGCGAAATCATCCTGCGCGCCTTTATTCTTCGGCGTGTTGATTTGGTCGAGCATGCCGAGGGCGGCACGGTCGTGGTCGGAGCCGCGCGCTCGGCGGACGCTCTCCGGATCCAGAGTTTCCTTGCGCGCAATGGCTACCCGCATCGATTGCTTGATATCAGCCGTGATCCGCACGCTCAGCAGGCGCTTGAGATTTTTCACATCGGTGCCGATACGCTCCCTGTCGTGATCCTGAACGGGCAGCAGGTGCTCGCGCGGCCATCGAATCGTGAACTGGCGGATGCGCTCGGCATCACCGAAGAACTTGACCCGGGTCATGTCTATGATGTGGCGGTCATAGGAGGTGGTCCGGCCGGTCTCGCCGCGGCGGTCTACGCATCTTCGGAAGGTCTGGACACTGTCGTCATCGAGGCTGTCGGACCTGGCGGGCAGGCCGGCAGCAGCTCTCGGATCGAGAACTATCTGGGTTTTCCAACGGGGATCTCGGGACAAGCCTTAGCCGCTCGCGCACAGGTCCAGGCTCAGAAATTCGGCGCTCGCCTCGCCGTCGCAAGGGCTGCGGTGGGTTTGGACTGCGGCGGGTTTCCCTATCGAGTCGACCTTGGAGGCAAGGAGGTTATTTCGGCACGGACGATCGTGGTCGCCACGGGCGCTCGTTACAGACGGCTGGATCTTCCGAACCTCGAACGGTTCGAGGGCCAGGGCGTTCATTATGCAGCGACGTCGATCGAGGGCGGTCTTTGCGCCGGAAGCGAAGTAATGGTCGTCGGGGGCGGTAACTCGGCTGGTCAGGCCGCAGTCTTTCTCTCGGGAAGAGCCCGGCATGTCCACATTCTGGTGCGCGGCGAGGGTCTCGTCGAGACGATGTCCGATTATCTAGTGACGCGCATTACGGAGTCGGCGAACATCACGCTTCATCCCCATTGCCAGATCACCGCTTTGATGGGCGGCAGCTATCTGGAGGCCGTGCGTTGGCGCCGGGGGGACGGCAGCGAGACAGAGAAGCCCGTATCGAACCTTTTTCCGATGATCGGCGCGGTGCCGAATACCGGCTGGCTGAATGGCTGCGTCGCGCTCGATCAGAACGGTTTTGTCAGAACTGAATATTTTCATGACGGTCAGCTAGGTTTGGCTCGGTTCGTGACGAGCATTCCTGGCATCTTCGCTGTGGGTGACGTGCGGGCGGGCTCCGTCAAGCGAGTTGCAGCAAGCGTCGGCGAAGGGTCCATGGTCGTCCATGCAATCCATAACTGGCTTGCAAGCAGGGGTGGTCGGCGATGATGCTTCTGCCAGGGTGGCGCGCTATTTTCTTGCAATGTGCTCGGCCAGCGCGGCGGCATCGTCGCCGACCCCGGACAGGAACGAGGAGCTCATTCGGGAAAGCCACGGCAGCCCCAGGAAGTACAAGCCCGGCACGTCCGTGACGCCGTCACGATGCTTCGGTTCTCCGGAGCTGTCGAACACGGGCAGATCGATCCAGCCGAAATCAAAGGTGTAACCCGTCGCCCAGATGACGGAGGTGATGCCCTCCTTCTTCAGGTCGAGTTGTGCGATCGCCGCCGTGACGCATGCGGGATCTCGCGCGATGATCCGCGCCCCCGGCTCCGGCGGTGCATCATCCAATCCGGATTTTTGCACATGCTTGTCGACGATGTCCAAAAACGAAAAGTAAGCTTTGTCGCCTGCCGCGAGCGTGGCACTCAAGCCCGGTTCAATCGCGAGCGTGTCGCCAGTCGCAGCCGCGACCCGGCCGAGCAGGGTGATCCCTTTTCCCGCCAGCTTGCGAAAATCGATGGTATGCCCGCCATAGGCGCCGGTGATCAACGCCAGCGTCTTGTCCGGTCCGCGCTCGGCCGCAGTCGTCTGATCAAGCCCCAATTCGCTGAGCCACCATATCACGTCTTGTCCGCGATATCGGCGCGGCACCCGCTTGTGCCGGCCGACGGAGAGAAACACGCGACGACCGGCGCGTTGAAGCTCTTCCGCGATTTGGGTACCGGACGCGCCTGAACCGACAATAAGGACGCTGCCGGCCGGCAGCTGGTCCGGCTCCCTGTAGGCGTTTGCATGAATCTGAAAAACGCGGTTGTTGCCTGCAAGGAAGTCAGGGATCACGGGACGTTGGTACGGCCCGGTCGCGATCACGACATTGCCGGCTTCGATCGCACCAGCGGACGTCTCCGCCACAAAACCCGGGCCTCCGCTCCGCTGACGCAGCGCGATGACCCTCACGCCCGATCGGACCGGCGCCTCAATATGGGCGGCATAGGCGGCAAGGAAGTCGACGATCTCGTTGCTGGTCGCAAAGCCGTTTGGATCGGCGTGCTCGAACCTGTATCCTGGGAGTCTGATCGACCAGTTTGGGAACTGCAAGCGAAGGCCGTTCCAGCGCTCCGAGCGCCATCGCTCCGCGATCCTGTGCCGCTCGACGATCAAATGCGGCAGGCTTCGCCGGCTCAACATGCCGCTCATTGCGAGGCCAGCCTGGCCGCCGCCAATGATCAATGTCTCGACGTGTTCGTTCGGCATGAGGAAGCCTCCAGCCCACCTGAAACAGCACTTGGCATCGGGGGGGCGATCATGCCGCAGGCCGAATCTAGGTGGGAACGCAATGGTAACGGAGGTGCATTCGGTTCCGATGGGGAATCCAGCGCGCCAAGCCGTGTGAGACCGCCGAACGTTCAAGGACGGACCCTTGTCGTCGAAAGGGGTTCTGAAAGGGTTTTGTCGGGCGCTCGAAGATGGGATCGAATTCTTCGACGCCTCGGAGAAACTCGGGCGAAGGCGTAGCTGAGCTCGCCGAAGGGACGCCGCTTTTCACGTGATCCCTGCCGCGCCCTGCAGCAGCCGGATCCGATATTGCCCGGGCGAGACCTTGAACCAGCGCCGGCAGGCACGAAAAAAACTGCTCTGGTCAGCGAAGCCGAGCAGGTAAGCGGCCTGCGCCAGCGACAGATGCAGCCGGCCGAGATACTGGTCGGCAAGCTCGCGCCGCGTGTCGTCCAGGAGCTGTACGAACGACGTCTGCTCCTCCTCCAGCCGCCGCTGCAATGTCCGCTCACTCATGCGAAGCTCGACCGCCACCTCGTCGCGCCGCGGCTCGCCGTCGGGCAGCCGCCTGACGATCGCCTCGCGCACCCTGAAACTGGTCTGCGCGTGATCGAAGTGACGAAGGTACTCGCCGGCAAAACGCTCGTGCAAATCGGCAAGCTGCGGGTTGAAGGTCGGCAGCGCACGCTTCATGTCGGTACAGGCAAATGTCAGGCTGTTGCGTTCCGCGCCGAAGCTGACCGGGCAGCGAAACGCGGCACGATAGGGCGCGAGATCGGCAGGCCCCGGATAGGCCAGCTCGACGGTGCGCGGGCTCACATCGCACCGGCAGATCCAGCGGCAGAAGCCGACCACCGTGATGAAGATGAATTCGATGCGTTGGCGCGGGATCGGCCGCTCGCCGCCGAACAGCACGAAATCGATCCGGACACCGTCACCGTCCTCGGTTATCGTCATGGTCAGCGCGTCGCTCAGGATCAGCAGATAGCGGATCAGCCGGTCAAAGGCGCCGCGCAGGTCGGCGCAGGACATCATGGTATAGCCGACCACGTCGAAACTCTCGGGCCGCGCGACCTGATGCTGGGCCAGCGCAATCGCAGGATTGCGCGAGCGCTCCACCGCGAGCTCCCAGAGATGGCTGAGCTTCTCGGTGGCCAGCCGCGCGGACGGCGCTTCCAGCGCGGCGCGCTCGATCCCTGCCGCGGCGAGCAGGTTCGCGACATCGAGGCCCTCGGTGGCCAGCATCTCCGCAATGCCCCTGACCCAGACCGCGGATGTCATCCGCTTCGTCATTCCCGCGTCCCTCCGGCCTGCTGGCTTTGTCAGGCCATCAGATTGGCTTCGCCGGTCACTGACTTGGCCGAGCCGGCTGGCTAACAGTTTTGCCGGACTATGACACGAAACCGCGGGCCCCGCCACGCGCCAGACAGGGAGTGGACATCCATGAGCAAGCACTGGCTCATCAACTATGGAGAGCGGATCCCGGCCGAGATCAACCCGGACGCCTATGTTTCGGTGCTGGAGCTGCTCGACCAGGCGATGACGCGTTACGCCGCGCGGCCGGCGTTCCACTGCTTCGGCCGGGCGCTGAGCTATGCCGACACCGACCACCTGTCGCGCGCCTTCGCCGCCTTTCTGCAGAACAAGCTCGGCGTGAAAAAGGGCGACCGGATCGCGGTGATGCTGCCCAATGTAGCGGCCTTCCCGCTCGCGATGCTCGGGATCATCCGCGCCGGCGCCGTCCAGGTCAATGTCAACCCGCTCTATACGCCGCGCGAGCTCTGCCATCAGCTCAACGATGCCGGCGTGAGGGCGATCGTCATCTTCAGCGGGGTGTCGGCGACTCTCGCCGAGATCATCGCGCAGACCGGCGTGGAGCATGTCATCAGCGTCGCGCCCGGCGACGGGATCGGCGCGGAGCTGCCGGGGCCGCCGGTCGATCGGAGGTTGACGCGCGTGACGCCGTTCGCCGACGCGCTCGTGCAGGGTGCCGTACTGCCGCTCGCGCCGCCGCCGCTGAACGGCTCCGACATCCTGTTCCTGCAATATACCGGCGGCACCACCGGCCTCTCCAAGGGAGCGGCGCTGTCGCACCGCAATCTCATTGCCAACACCGAACAGTTCAAGGCCTTCATGCCCGATGCGCTGCGTCCGGGCCAGGAGATCGTGGTCACGGCGCTGCCGCTCTATCACATCTTTGCGCTGATGGTGAATTTCATCACCTATTTCTCGATCGGCGCGGAGAATTTTCTGGTGCCGAATCCGCGCGACATGGCTGCTTTCGTGACCACGCTGAAGCAGGCGCGCTGCACCGTCTTCACCGGCGTCAACACGCTGTTCAACGGGCTTTTGGCGCAGCCCGACATCGCCGAGGTCGACTTCTCGCAGCTGCGCGTCGCGATCGGCGGCGGCGCCGCCGTGCTGCCGACCACCTCGCAGAGATGGAAGGCGCTCACCGGCAAGGACATTCTGGAAGGATACGGCCTGTCGGAAACCTCGCCGATCCTGACCCTCAATCCGATGACCGGCGACGGCTTCTCCGGCACGGTCGGGCTGCCGCTGCCCTCGACCGACATCAAGCTGCTCGGCGAGGACGACAAGCCTGTCGCGCCCGGAGAGGCCGGCGAAATCTGCGCCAGGGGCCCGCAGGTGATGCAGGGCTATTGGCAGAAACCGGACGCCAACGCGCAGGCGTTCACGGCCGACGGTTATTTCCGCACCGGCGACGTCGGCGTGTTCGACGCCGCAGGCTTTTTGAAAATCGTCGACCGCAAGAAGGACATGATCCTCGTCTCGGGCTTCAACGTCTACCCGAACGAGGTCGAAGCGGTGGCGGCCGCCTGTCGCGGCGTTGCCGAATGCGCTTGCATCGGCAAGCCCGACGACAAGACCGGCGAGGCCATCCTGCTGTTCGCAACCAAGGTGCCGGGCGCGAACGTGGGCGAGGCCGAGGTGATCGCGCACTGCCGGCAGGAACTCGCTGCATACAAGGTGCCGAAGGAGGTGCGCTTCATCGAGGCGCTGCCGAAGTCGAACGTCGGAAAGATCCTGCGCAAAGATCTGCGCGGACTGGCCTGAAGGAGCGCCGCCATGACCACAACTGCAAAGGCTCTGCCGCACTATACGATGGCGACTGTCTCTGAATTCGCCGGCCGCGAGCTCGGGACCTCACAATGGGTTGTCGTCGACCAGTCTCGCATCGACCAGTTTGCCAGCTGCACCGGCGACCGGCAATGGATCCATGTCGATGTCGATCGTGCCACCAGGGAAGGCCCGTTCGGCGCACCGATCGCACACGGCTATCTCAGCCTGTCGCTGGTCGCGGCGATGCTGATCGAGATCGGCATCATCCCGCCCGACGCCGCAAGCGGGCTGAACTATGGGCTCGACAAGGTCCGCTTCCTCGCCCCGGTCAAGGCCGGCGCGCGGGTACGTGCCCGTGTGGTCCTGCTCTCGGTCCAGCCGCAGGAGGGTGGTCGGCTGCTGCTGAAGCTCGACTGCAGACTGGAGATCGAAGGCGAAGCAAAGCCCGCCGTGATTGCCGAAGTGCTTTGCATGTTGATCGGCCATCGCAAAGCAGCATGACGAAGGGGATCACCGTGGCGAACGCAAGAGACATGTCTGACGTACATACCCTGGCCGCCAATCCGCTGGTCGGCATCCGCGAGCAGGACATTTTCGAGTCGGCCGGCAGGCTGTTCGAACAGATCACGGCCAACCCGCCGCTCGTCGCCAAGCACTATCTGTCCTATCTCGACGAGCTCGCGCGGATCGCGAGCGGCGATTGCCGGCTTGCGCCTGACGCGAAGGACCGGCGTTTCGCCGATCCGGCATGGGCCGACAGCGCCGCCTATCGCGTGCTCGCGCAAAACTACCTGGCCTTCGCCAGGGCAATGCACGGCTTCGTCGACGAAGCCAGGATGGAGCGCCGCGACACCGAGCGCTCGCGCTTCATCGTGTCGCTGCTAGTTGACGCGATGGCGCCGACCAACACGATGCCCGGCAATCCGGCCGCGATGCAGAAATTCGCCGACACGGGCGGCGTCAGCCTGATGCGCGGCCTGGCGAACTTCGTCGGCGACCTTGCGCACAATGGCGGATTGCCGGCGCAAGTGGACACCACGAAATTCGCGGTGGGCCAAAACCTCGCGACCACGCCGGGCGCCGTGGTGTACCGCACTCCCGTGATGGAGCTGATCCAGTACGCGCCGGTCACTCCCGACGTGCACGCGCGCCCGCTGCTGATCGCCCCGCCGCAAATCAACAAATACTACGTGTTCGATCTCGCGCCGGAGAAAAGCATCATCCGCTATGCGCTGCAGGGCGGGCTGCAGACTTTTGCGATCTGCTGGAAGAACCCGACCGCGGCCGAACGCCATTTTGGGCTCGAGACCTATGTGGCGGCGCTGGAGCAGGCCGTCGACGTGATGAGCGAGCTGACCGGCAGCGAGGACGTCAACATCTGGGGTTCCTGTTCCGGCGGCATCACGATGTCGGCCTTCCTCGCCAGCCTCGCTGCGCGCGATGCGCAAAAAATTCGTTCCGCAACGGTCGCCGTCTGCGTGCTCGACATGGACACGGCCAAGACCACCACCGCCGGGCTGTTCACGACACCGGACTCGATCGCCGCAGCAAAGAGCGGCTCGCATGCCACAGGCGTGGTTGAGGGGCGCGAGCTGGCGCGCATGTTCGCCTGGCTGCGTCCCAATGACCTGATCTGGAATTACTGGGTGAACAACTACCTGCTCGGCAACGCCCCGCCGGCCTACGACATCCTCTACTGGAACAACGACACCACGCGTCTGCCGGCGCGGCTGCATGCCGATTTCCTCGACCTCATGGAGTCCAATCCCTTCGTCAATCCCGGGCGGCTCGCGATCGCCGGTACGCCGCTCGACATGCGCAAGGTCGATATCGACAGCTATGTGATCGGCGGCCTCACGGATCACATCACGCCCTGGCAGGGTTGTTATGAGACGGCCAGGCTCTATGGCGGGCGCGCGACCTTCGTGCTGACCAATAGCGGCCACATCCAGAGCCTGATCAATCCGCCGGGGAATGCCAAGGCCTGCTTCTGGGCAGGTTCGGCGCAAGCGGATGAGGCCGATGCGTGGCTCAAGGGATCGGCCAAAACCGTCGGCAGCTGGTGGCCGCATTGGCTTGACTGGATCACCGCGCGGTCGGGCGAGAAAAGGCCGGCACCAGCCGCTCTCGGCAGCGCCGAGCTTCCCGTGCTCGGCCCGGCGCCGGGCAGCTATGTCATGGAGAGGTGACCGATGCAGATCAGCCGGTATGACGTCGGCGGACAGACGCTGCGCGTCGGCGTCCGCCGCGGCGATGCAGCGCAGCGGCCGCTGCTGATCTTCAACGGCATCGGCGCCACTATCGAGCTGGTCGCGCCGTTCGTCGACCTGCTCAAAGGCCCCGAAGTGATCGTGTTCGATGTGCCGGGCGTCGGCGGCTCGCCGGCGCCCAGACTGCCCTATCGCCCGTTCATGCTGGCGCGGCTGACGTCGCGACTTCTCGACGAACTCGGACATGCAGAGGTCGATGTGCTCGGCGTCTCCTGGGGCGGCGCGCTCGCCCAGCAGTTCGCGTTTCAGCAGGCCGGGCGCTGCCGGCGGCTGGTGCTGGCGGCGACCTCGCCCGGTCATCTCATGGTGCCCGGAAAGCTCGCCGCACTCATCAAGCTGGCGACGCCGCGGCGCTACAAGGACCCGGCTTGGCGCACGACGGTCGCCGGCGACCTCTATGGCGGCGCGCTTCGCCACGCGCCGGATCGAGCCAGCGATCATCTCGGCCACATCAGATGGTCGAGCGATTATGGTTACTACCTGCAGCTTGTTGCCGGTTTTGGCTGGAGCAGCCTGCCATGGCTTCCGCTGCTGTCGCAGCGAACGCTCGTCATGTCCGGCACCGACGATCCGATCGTGCCCGCGATCAACGGCAAAATCCTCGCGAGGCTGATCCCCGATGCGCGTTTCGAGGCGATCGAGGATGGCCACCTGTTCCTGCTCACCAGCGCTGAGAAAAGCGCGGCGCTGGTCGCCGCCTTCCTCGGTGCGCCCTGAGTTGCGTGACCGGTCCATTTACGCACGCCGTCAACGCCTCGATCGGATCGAGGCGCGCGGCCCGCGGCGACGCATGAAGCGTCGCCGGGGATTCGACCTGGAGTCTGAGAGCGTAAGAACTTATTGCTGCCGGTCCATGAAACGTCTGATGCGGAGAGATGAGATATCGGAGCCTTGGTTGGTCCAGAAAAGGCGATAGCCCACTCCAATGCCGCGTTTCGGACGGCGCGACGACGATTCTGAACGATTTCGTACCCCGATTTCAGAGCCTAAGGAAGCAATGGGCAAGCACGAATGGCTTGCGAGTCCGCCTTTGGATATCTCGCGACCAGGTTAGCCACCGGCGGCAGGCTTCTCAACTGGTATCGGACACGGGAAAGGAGGCGAACACAGCTCGTTCAACCCAACACCGGTCATCGCGTGGGAAATCGCACGGCCGACCAAGGCGTCGATTTGGTTGGCCGCATCGTCGTTTGGCAGGCCGGCTGGCCTGATATTGGAGACGCAGTTTCGATGCGAGTCCATCGTACCAATGCGTGGTCGCCATGTGACATAGGCGCCAAGCGAGTCAGCGGCTGACAGGCCTGGACGCTCGCCGATCAGTACGATGCTGAGTTTGGCGTTCAAAATCTCGCCGACCTCATCGCCAATGGCAACGCGCCCTTGTTCGACCAGAACCAGCGGACCGAGGGTCAGTCCTCTAGTGAGCAGCAGGACACGCAGCAGCTGGGTGAGTGGCATCAAGTTGTTGACGATCGCTGACGACGAAAGACCGTCAGCCGCGATCATTACGATGTCGCCTTCGGTCGCCTGGTCCTGCAGCAGTGCGCGCCCCTCCGGCGAAAGCCGTCGTCCGAGATCGGGCCGGCGAAGATACTCCAGCCGGTCTCTTGCGGCGGTGCGGACGCGCACGACGTTCCAGCCCTGAGTGCGAAGGCGCTCCTCCAGCGGCTCGAAATCGAGTGGGATGTGAACGGCGTCCCGCGCACGCGCGTGGTCGGCCAGGAACTTGAGTGCCGCAGTCGTGGGTTGCCCGGAGCCGGCGCGTCCAAGTCCGATCCTGGCGGGCGTGAAGCGGCGTAGCCGCGCAAGCCCGCCGATCATCTGGGGATGTCGGTCGTCCCGATCTGACTGATCGTCCTGCATCTAGCCTACCATCGATTCGATCAGCGCGATGGCCGGCGCGATCGCGGCGCTCGGCGACGATCGCAGGGTTCGGCCGCCGGAATCGACGACGCCCATCCGCTGCAACCAGTCCTCGAACTCGGGAGCGGTCCGCCTTCCGAGCGTTTCACGAATGTAGAGCACGTCGTGGAACGCCAGGCTCTGGTAGCTCAGCATGACGTCATCGGCGCCGGGAACGGCGATCACAAAGGTCACGCCCGCGGCACTCAGCAGCGTCAACAGGGCGTCCATGTCGTCCTGATCGGCTTCCGCATGATTCGTGTAGCACACGTCGCAGCCCATTGGCAGGCCAAGCAGCTTGCCGCAGAAATGATCCTCCAATCCGGCGCGCGTAATCTCCTTGCCGCTGTAGAGATATTCCGGACCGATGAAGCCGACCACCGTATTGACGAGCAGCGGCTTGAATTGCCGCGCCACGGCGTAGGCGCGCGCCTCCATGGTCTGCTGATCGACGCCGAAATGAGCGTCGGCAGAAAGCGCGCTGCCTTGTCCAGTCTCGAAGTACATCACGTTCTGGCCGACAGTGCCGCGGCCGAGCGAGAGCGCGGCATCGTGGGCTTCCGTCAGCATCGACAAGTTGATGCCGAAACCGCGATTGGCCTTTTCCGAGCCGGCGATTGACTGAAAGACGAGATCGACTGGCGCACCCGCTGACATCGCCTGCATGGAGATGGTGACATGACCGAGGCAGCAGGTCTGGGTCGGAATATCGAGACGCCGCCTGATCTCGTCGAGCAGAGTGACGATCCGCACGTAGTCATCAAAACTGTCCGTCGCCGGATTGACGCCGATCACTGCGTCGCCGACACCGAACAGGAGGCCTTCGAGGAGACTCGCCGCGATGCCGCGCGAGTCATCTGTCGGATGATTTGGCTGCAGCCGCGTCGACAGGCGGCCCGCAAGCCCGATCGTATTGCGGAAGGCTGACGTGACGCGGCACTTGGCCGCGGCGACGATGAGGTCCTGCGCACGCATGATCTTGGACACCGCAGCAACCATCTCGGGTGTCAGTCCCGGCGCAAGCCGCGTCAGATCAGCCCCTGTCGTCCTCTCATCCAGCAGCCACTCGCGGAATGCACCGACGGTCAAATGCGATACCGCGGCAAAGGCCGAGAAGTCATGACCGTCGTGGATGAGCCGCGAAACCTCGTCTTCCTCGTAGGGGACGACGGCGTCGTTCAGGAACGTCCTGAGCGGAAGATCGGCGAGCGCCGTTTGCGCGGCGACCCGTTCGATCGCGCTCTCGGCCGCGACGCCGGCCAGCGCATCGCCGGAACGGGCCGGCGACGCCCTGCCGAGCAGCGTCTTCAGATCCGCGAAGGTCCAGCGGGTGCCGGCGAGCGTCGTGCTGTAGGACATTGGTGTTCCTCAATGCGCGAGTCGCGGGACGCCGTCATTCGGCGAGGACGCCGGCGTCCCGGCGTGAGCGACGCGCCAGCAGATTGGCGACGATTAGAAGCAGGATCGAGAGCGCCATCATCAGCGTGGCCGCCGCCGTAATGGCCGGGCTCAGCTGTTCGCGCAGGCCGGTGAACATTTCGAGCGGCAGAGTGCGCTGGTCGGCGTTGGCGAGAAACTGCACCACGACGACCTCGTCGAATGATGTCACGAACGCAAACGCCGCTCCGGAGAGCACGCCGGGCATGATCAGCGGCAGCATCACCCGGAAAAAGCCGACATGCGGCCTGGCGCCGAGGATCGAAGTGGCGCGCATTAGATTGCGGTCGAAGCCGGTGAGACTGGCCCCGACTGTCACGACGACGAACGGACTGGCAAGCACCGTGTGGGCAAGGATGATGCCGGCATAGGTATTGGCGAGACCGATGCGGGCGTAGAACAGATAGGTCCCGACTGCGGTCACCACGACGGGGACGATCAGCGGCGAGATCAGCAGCGGGACGATGTAGCGGCGGGCCGGGAATTTGGGATCCGACAGCCCGATCGCGGTGAGAGTCCCGAGAATCGTCGCCAAAATTGTTGCGCCAAAACCGATCAGCAGGCTGTTGCCGATGGCGGCGCGCCAGCGCGGCGTGCCGAGCACGACCTCGTACCAGCGGGTCGAGAGCCCGGCGAGCGGGAAGGTGAAGAACGATCCGCTGTTGAACGACAGCGGCACGGGCACGAAGATCGGCACGACCAGAAAGACGAGAACCAGAATGCACCAGAACCAGAGCGCGGCGGCGCGAAGCCGTTCGCCGGTGGTCGGATATTGCGAGAGCAACATCGCCTTCACCCCATCTTGAACAGGTCGAGACCGAGATAGCGGGTCATGGTCACGTAGAGGCCGAGGGTCGACGCGAGCAGGACGAAGCTGAGCGCCGCCGCCATCTCCCAATTCAGCTCGGCATTGACGTAGTTGGCGATGAAATTGCTGATCAGCTGGTCGCTGGCCCCGCCTATCAGGACCGGTGTGATGTAGTAGCCGAGGCACAGGATGAAGGTCAGCAAGCAGCCGGCGAGAACGCCGGGAGTGACCTGCGGCAGATACACCCGCCAGAAAGCCGCAAGCGGCCGGGCGCCGAGCGATTGCGCGGCGCGCATCAGCGACGGCGGGACCGAACGCATCACGCTGTAGATCGGCAGCAGCGTGAACGGCAACTGGATATGGGTCATCGCGATGATCAGCCCGGTGCGGCTGTACATCAAGTCCAGACGGTCGGAGGTCAGGCCGAGCCACAGCAGGAGATCGTTGAGGAGCCCGTATTTCTGCAGCAGCACCGTCCATGCCGCGGTGCGGACCAGGATCGAGGTCCAGAACGGCAGCAGAACCAGCACGAGAACCACCGCGGCGGTTGCCGGACGCAAATGGGTGATCAGGTAGGCGAGGGGAAAGCCGAGCGCCAATGTCGCAAGCGTGACGAGTGTGGCAACCAGAAAGGTGCGACCGAACACGCGCAGGAAAACCGCCTGTCCCGGGGGCACCGAGCCGATCGTTCCGTCACTGGTCCATTTGAGGTCGAAGGCGTTCAGCAGGAAGAACGAGGTGAACGGATGCACGCCGGAGCGGATCGCGGTCCAGCTTTGCGGTTCGCCGAGAAGCGGCGCAGATTTGATCATCGCCTCCTTGCTCGCCGCCTGGTCCTGGCTCACCAGCCGCGCGGCGCGCAGCACCTGGCTGCGCGCGCCGGGTAGGCGGGTGTTGAGGTTTTTGGCCAGTTCGAACACCGCACCCGCGGCCTGCGCCTTTTTGAGGTCCGCTGACAGGGCAAGGAACACGGGTTCGCCCGGTACGCCCGCTTCGCCATCCGCGCGCAGCGCCTCAGCGGTGTGCGGCAGCGCGTTCGCGATCGTTGGCTCGTAGACGGCCCGCGATAGCAGCGCGACGATCGGCGCGCCGAAGCTGAAGAACAGCAGCAGAAGGAGCGGGGCCGCCAGCGCCAGCGGACGAAGGCTTTCGCTCCGATCTCTCACGCTAAACCTGAGTGCAGGCATTGCGATCGTTGCCATCTGCGATCCTTGCGTCGGCTGCGCGTCGGACTTCCCGCGATTGGGGTCGAGCTATTGGGCAAGCCAGGCGTTGAAACGCTTGACGAGGTCTTCGCCCTGGTCGCCCCAGAATTCGACGTCGCTCACCAGATAAGCCTTCATGTGATCCGGCGCGGTCGGTAGCTTTGGCAGAACCTCCTTGGGGACGAACGGCGTGGCGTCGGCCCGCACCGGCCCATAGGGGATGAAGCGGCCGAGTTGCGCGCTCACCTCGGGCTCCGCCGCGTAGGCGAGATATTTGTAGGCGAGGTCGAGGTTCTTCGCGCCCTTCGGGATCGCGATCATGTCGTATTCGACGATCTGGTTGTTCCAGACCAGCGCAAACGGCCGCTTGTCCTGGTCGATCGCGTTCTGGATGCGTCCGTTCCACGCCGTCGTCATGACGACTTCCTTCGACGCCAGCAGTTGCGGCGGCTGCGCGCCAGCCTCCCACCAGACGATGTCCTTCTTGATGCTGTCGAGCTTCTTGAATGCGCGATCGACGCCCTCCGGGGTCGCCAGGATTTTGTACACGTCGGCGGCTGGCACGCCGTCGGCCATCAGCGCCCATTCGAGATTCTGCGCCGGCGCCTTGCGCATCGCGCGCTTGCCCGGAAACTTCTTGGTGTCGAAGATATCGAGCACCGAAGTGGGGGCTTCCTTGAGCACCGTCGTGTCGTAGGCGAGCACATCGCCGTAGACGTCGATACCGACGCCGCAATCGAGCGCCGTGCCGGGCAAGAATTTCGATCGTTCGGCGATCTTCGAATAGTCGAGACGGATCAGGACCCCGGCGTCGCAGCCTTGCAGGACCGTCGAGGTTTCGACAGTCACCAGATCGATCGGGACATTGCCGGTCTCGACCATCGCTTTGATCTTGCCAAGCTCGCCGGTATATTCCTGCTCGTTGAGCTTGACGTTGGCCTTCTTGGCGAACGGCTCGAACCAGGCCTGGCGCAGCGCAGCCTGCCAGGCTCCTCCGGTCGCCATGACCGTCAATTCTTCGGCGTTCGCGGACTGCAGTGGTGAAATGATCGCCGCGCTCGCCAAGGCGATCAGGGCCGTTCGGCACACTCGTGTCATACGTCTCTCCCTACTCTCAAGTGCTTGCATGGGTCGTCGCGCCGGCCGGAAACGCCCGGCATTCCGAGGCGCACCAGCAAATATCGATCGTGTCGCCGGTCGCGAGCGCTGCGTCGGCGCCGATTTTCACGGTCAAGACCTGTCCGCTCGGAAGTCGCGCGAGCAGGCGCTGATGGTCGCCGTGATAAATGCGGCCATCGACCTTCGCCCGGAATCTGTTCTCGGCGCCTGCTTCAGTGGCGGACAATCCGATCCGTTCGGGGCGAATGGCGAGATGGACCGGTGCGCCGGGGCGGATGTCGCCGATAGACAGTGCGGTCGCCCGCAATCCGGCCGGCAGCGTCACCAGACACTTGCCGTCGCTGACGCGCTCGACCACGCCCTCGAGCGCATTGTTTTCGCCGATGAAGCTTGCGACGAACGCCGTCGCCGGTTCCTTGTAGAGCAGGTCGGGCGTTCCGATCTGGACGATGGCCCCGCTCTCGAAGATGGCGACGCGATCCGACATCGTCAGCGCTTCGCTCTGATCATGGGTCACGTACACGATCGTGACCCCGAGCATTTCGTGAATCTGTTTCAGCTCGATCTGCATGTGCTCGCGCAGCTTCTTGTCGAGCGCGCCGAGCGGTTCGTCCATCAGGACGAGACTGGGCTGGAAAACGAGCGCGCGCGCCAGCGCAACGCGCTGCTGCTGGCCTCCCGACAATTGCGCGGGCTTGCGATCCTTGAACTGCTCGAGCCGCACCATGTCCAGCGCGCGCTTCACCCGCGTGGTGATCTCCGGCTTGGGGACCTTCCGGACCGAAAGCGGGAAGGCGACATTGTCGGCGACGCTCATGTGCGGAAACAGAGCGTAGTTCTGGAACACCATGCCGATGTTGCGCTCATAGGGCGGCAGGCGATCGACCGATTTGCCGTCCAGCATGATGACGCCGTGGCTTGGCCGTTCAAATCCCGCCAACATGTTCAAGGTGGTGGTCTTGCCGGAGCCGGACGGGCCGAGAAACGTCAGGAACTCGCCGCGACCGATCGAAAGATTGAGGCTGCGGACCGCGCGGAACGTGCCGTAGGATTTTTCGACATCGATGAAATCGACGAATTTGGCGTCCGCCTGTGCCTCGATCGCCGGCGCCTCCACAACCTGTGCCGCCATCGTCATGACCGCCTCCCTGTGCGTCGGCGCCTGCGCCAAAGGCGCGTTGCCGGGTGCCGTTGACCGGTCGCCGGGCGCTTGAGATCGGTCGAATCATGCGTGACCAACATCATCGCTACGACCCCAGGGGACACGCCGTGACCGCTGTTCTTGCCTAATTGTACTACCATACAATTAGGATTTGAGTGACGATATAATCGTCAAATCTCAAGGTCAACTCCATTTATACGTCATACAATATGACCAAAATCGGCTGATTCGCCCAAATCAGATGCATACAAGATCATTTGTGTGGCGTTTGGTCGTATGATAAGAAAACGTGGGCGAATGGAGGCTCCGGGACACCGGACAGAGAATGTTTGAGGATCTCGAACTGCCGGCTGGCGATCGACCGCTGTACCAGCGTTTAGCGGATGCGATCGGCGCCCGGATCGCCAGCGGCGATCTGGCAAGCGGCGACAAGCTGCCGCCGTATCGTGAAATCGCGCGTGCGCTCAAAATCAACGTCACGACCGTGACGCGCGCCTTCTCGGCCCTGCAACAGCGCGGGCTCGTCGAAGCTCGCCCCGGCCGCGGCACGCTGATCGCGCCGCGCGAGGCGGAGGAGGGGGGCTTCAAGTCAGCGCCCAGCGATGAGGCCGGCCTGATCGATCTCTCGGTCAATCGGCCGGCGACATCAGCCTATCTGGAGGCGCTGACCACACTGCTGCCGCGCATCACCAGGGATCGACGCTACGGCTCCTTGCAGGATTATCATCCGCCGGAGGGCCCGGCCTGGGCGCGCGCGGCGGTTGCCGAATGGCTGAACGGCGTGGCCGGCGATGGCGATGCGGGCCGTGTGCTGCTGGCCGATGGCGCCCAGCATGGCCTGGCCTGTGTTTTGCGCGCGCTGACGCAGCGCGGCGATGTCGTGCTGGCGGATTCGATCACCTATCAGGGGATCAGCGCACTGTGCCGATCCCTGGGTCTCGATTTGCGTGGCCTGCCCCTCGATCGGGAAGGCATGCGGCCCGATGCATTCGAAGCAGCGTGCGCGAGCTTCAGGCCGCGGGCGGTTTTTCTCGTGCCCAGCCTGCATAATCCCACGACCATCGTCCTGAGCGAGGAACGCCGCCTTGCGCTGGCTGCCGTCGCGCGCCGGCATAACGTGCTGATCATCGAAGACGACGTCTATCGGCCGCTGCTTGAACCTGTCGCTCCCTCTTTCGCGACCCTGGAGCCGGAACTGACCGTTTACGTCAGCGGCCTGTCGAAATGCATCGCGCCCGGCCTGCGTTTTGGACTAGTGATCGCGCCACGCGCGGTGCTCGGCAATATTGCTGCGGCGCTGCGGATCGATTGCTGGAGCATCAGCCCGCTCACCGCGCTGATCGCGACAAATCTGCTGGAGGACGGCGCCGCCGGCCGCATCATCGAGGTTCAGCGCGAGGAGTTGCGCCGAAGGCAGGCTGTCCTGCGCGAGGCGCTTGCGGCTTACGACGTTCAGAGTCACGAGACGTCGCCGCATGCGTGGTTGCATCTTCCCGAACCGTGGCGGAGCGGGGCCTTCGCGCGGGCCTGCCGTCAGCGCGGCGTTGGCGTGCTGCCCGCCGATGCCTTCGCTGTCGGACGCGAGACCCTGGTCCACGCCGTGCGGATCAACGTCGGCGCCGCGCCCTCGCTCAACGATTTGCGGCACGCCTTGGCCATCGTCGCCGGGCTGTTGAACGACGGCCACCTTGAAATTTCCGGTGCGGTCTAACGTGTCATGGCCGCCGCCTCGATCAAGACGGACATTGCAATTGTCGGCGCCGGCGTCATCGGGCTTGCCATCGCGTTTAGGCTGGCAGCGGCCGGCCGCGCTGTTGTCGTGGTCGATCCCAATGACCCCGGCTCCGGCGCCTCGTACGGCAATGCCGGCGCCATCGCGCCTTACGGCTGCGCGCCGATCGGCAATCCCGATGTGCTGCGCAACTTGCCTGATCTTCTTCTCGGCTCGGAGAGTCCATTTGCGATGCGGCCGGCAGCGCTTCCGGCGTTGCTTCCCTGGCTGCTACGTTTCCTATCGCAATCCACGCCAAGCCAGGCGCGGCGCAACGGTCGTGCGCTACACAGCCTACTCAGGGAGGCTGCGCAAGCCTGGCGTGATCTGGCCGTCCAGGCGGATGTTTCCGACCTCATCCGCGATGAGGGCTGCCTTTATATCTATCGTGAGAAGGCGCCACCGAAGAACGGCGATTGGGCGTCGCGCCTGAGGGACGAACTCGGCGTCAAGCAGGAATGGCTCACGTCAGACGACGTCGCACGGCTTGAGCCTGCGCTTCCTCGCATGGCCGGAGGCCTCTTCTTCCCTGATGCCGCCCATATCGTCGATCCGCCCGCGTTGACCCGGCGGCTCGCGACGGCGGCGCGATCCCGCGGCGTTTCGTTTCAACGTGCGCGCGTGGAGCGCATAGAGCCACTGGCCTCCGGCGCATTCCACTTAGGCAGCCGCAATCTCGCGATCGAGGCCCAAAAGGTCGTTCTCGCCGCGGGCGCCTGGTCGCGCACGCTTGCGCGGCACGTCGGCGACGAGGTCCCGCTTGATACGGAGCGCGGCTATCATCTCGAATACGCCATGGACGTCTGCCCGATCACGCGGCCCGTCAGTCCGATCGACCTCGGCTTCTACGTCACGCCGATGGCTGGCCGCTTGCGGGTCGCCGGCACGGTCGAACTCGGCGGCCTGGCTGCGCCGCTCGATCCCCGACGAACCACGCTGCTCGAGCGCGGGGTACACAAGCTCTTTCCCGATCTCGGTGCGCCCCGGGCGCAGTGGCTGGGTTTCCGCCCCTCGTTGCCGGATTCACTGCCGGTCATTGGGCCGAGCCGAAATCATCCCGGTCTCATTCACGCCTTCGGTCACGGACATCTCGGAATGACCTTGGCGGCTGTGACGAGCCTCATCGTCGCAGGTCTCGTCGAGGGAGGAAATGGCGGATGGGATCTGTTGCCATTCCGCGTGGATCGATTCAGCTGGAGAAGCGGATAGGCGCTGCTTGACAATCGCAACAGACAGTAGCACCGGCCGCCGCCGGATCGTTGAACTGTCATCTGCTTCTTGCAGCGTTATATCGCGCAGACTGGTGGCAACACATTTGCAACACCATGCACTTAAGTCATTGAAATTGTTATGATGACAGCGGTTTCCTAAACCGTAGGTCGCATGTTCGAGTCATGCCGGGATCGCCAGCCCCGCGCCTTGCAGCGCAGGGACACGCGTTCAGAATCGTCCGATCGCGCGTTGCAGGACAGGCATGGGCTCGCCGTCGTCGCCGGCCCAGGCCACGAACTGGTCGGGGCGCACCAGGATCAGGCGCGCGGCGTATTTTTCGCGGCCGTCCGCCGCGCTGTCCCTGATCACCTTCAGGGGCATGTCGAGCGCCGAAGCCGCCGCTTCGAAAGCCGCGGCGGTCTCGGTCGCGCCGAGATCGATCAAGGTGAAGCCGTCGCCGAGCTCCTCGAACACGTTCCTGCCTGACGACAGGGGCTGCGGCGTGAGGTGATGGCCTGCGCGTGCGGCATAGGCATGGGAACCGATCGCGCTGCTGACAGCACCTTCAGCCCCGAACACGATCGGCGAGCCCTCATAGTTCGGCTCAAAGGCGTTCACCTCGGCGCGCGCGCCGGATTGCCTCATCCGCCAGGCCGCTTCGAAATCGGCGCGGTCGCGCACCGGGTCATGTCTTGCGAGAAAGTCGCGGTCGACGACGATCGACTTCTCGATGAAATCGCGCGCGGTGGAGGCGAACACGGCGCGCCGCTCGGCCTCATAGCTACCCAGCAGAGCAGGGCCGGCCCAGCCCTCGATGCCGGCGGCGAGCTTCCAGCCGAGATTGACGGCGTCCTCGAGACCGCTGTTGACGCCGTAGCCGCCATAGGGCGGATGCGAGTGCGCGGCGTCGCCGGCGATGAAGATACGGCCGGCGCGGTATCGGTCGGCGAGCGCGAAGCGCAGATCCCAGAAGCCGATATGCTCGAAGGCGACATCGAATTCGGCGCCGGCCGCCTCAAACAGAAAGGTCTTGAAGTCGAAATTGTCGCGCGTCGTGCCCGGAGGGACCGGGGCATGGAAGAAGAAGGTGCTGCCGAGATCGACCCGCCCGAAGAACTTCCAGTAGCCGCCAAGGTCTGGCTGCAGCACGCAGTAGAAGGATTTGCCGGGATAGCGCGCAAGATGCTCGTGCAGGCCGGTGGAGCGAAACACCAGCAGAACCATCAGCCGGTCGTGATCGGACCGGGTCTGGGTGATGCCGCTGTGGTCGCGCACGATCGAGCGGCTGCCGTCGCAGCCAACGGCATAGGCGGCGCGCAGGGTTTTGGCCGCGCCGTCGCGATTGGCGATGTCGACGCTGACACTATCCGCGTCCTGGCTGATCGCCTGGCAGGTCCAGCCATACATCGCGTCAATGGCCGGAATTTCTGCCGCCCGCCGCCGCAGCACGGCTTCGGTCGCGTATTGCGGCAGCCGTTCATTGTCGGTGAAATAGAACGGCCGCACCAGTTCGCGCTGCAGCCAGTCGTGGCTGTAGTCGCCGAGCAGCGTCCGATAGCTCGTCATGCCGCCGATGCCGTAGTCGCGCGGGATGGTGCGCGCGGCGCGCAATTGTTGTTCGGCGCCCCAGACATGGAAATGCTCGAGGGTGCGCTGGGTGAGGTTCTGGCCCTTGGGTATAGGCTGCGGATCGTGATGGCGTTCGACCACGATGCAACTGGTGCCGCGCCGGCCGAGGTCGATCGCAAGGCCGATGCCGACCGGCCCGCCGCCGACGATCACCACCGACGCATGATGCCTTGCTGATGTCGCCATCGGAGCCGGGTCGTTCGAGAGCAGATCCCGTCATAAGGGATCCTGCCGGGATGAATAGCAAGCCCGGTCGTCAGGACAGCGCCTGTTCCGGCTGCGCGGCAATCGGCATGGCGGCATCCGCCCTGCGGCCGTCGAACCCCCTGCCGAGTGCGACGAACGGTTTCTCGATCAGGCGCCATGACGGCCAGGCCATTGCGGTGGTTACGGCCACGGCCGTCACGCCGGTCGCCGCGATCGCGGCTCCGGCAGGGAGACTGTTGGTGTCGAGCAGACGGAAGGCGACGGCGATTCCGATCGGATGCAGCAGATAGAAGCTGTAGGAAATCCGCCCGTAGAAGCGGACGATCGGGGCATCGAGGACGCGGAACGGACGGATCCAGTCGGAAAAGGCGATCATCATGATCAGCGCGCTGGCGCCGCTGCATTCCAGCATGATGACGATCGGATTCTGTTTGCGCAGCGCGCAGACCAGAAACAGTGCGAACGCGGCGAGCGTGAGGATGGCGCCGGTGCGGGGGGTGAGCCGCGCCACCAAGGAAGCGCCGCGATGGTGCAGGAGGACGCCGATCACGAACGCGTAGAGCGGCGCAAGGTTGGTGAAGCCGCCGAGCAGATGGGCATAAGGGCCGACGAACGACAGGGCGAACAGCACGACGACGAGAACCCGGAGCGGTGCGATCTGCCCCCGCCTGCACATCCAGTCGCACCATAGGATCAAGGGCGTGGCGAAGCATTCGACCGTCATCGACCACATCACGCCATTGATGTCGCTCCGGATCATCAATGCGTTGAGCAGGACGTTGAGAGGATCGAAACTCGTCAGATAGCCGACGTAGAAGCCGAACCCATGGTGCAGCACGGTGAGCAGCAACACCGTCGCTGCTGCCGCCGGTAGCAGCCTGAACACGCGGTGCCGGAAGAATCGCAGCGGATTGAAGTCGTTCTGCAGCGAGCGCGCCAGCACGAAACCGCTCAGCACGAAGAACATGACGACCGGCGCCATGCCGGTGACGTTGGTCTCGATGAATTGCGGCGCGACGTGATAGAGCACCACCGCCACGGCCGCGATGCCGCGGACCGATTCCAGGCGTGGCAGAAATGCGAGCTTGCGAGCCGCAGCAGGGGTCAATTCCGAGGCGACCGCGGCAATCAGTCGCTTTTCGAATTCCGTGGCTTCCCGCCCACTTGCTCGCAACGCCATACTCATATGCGATCGTTTGGCGGCGCATTCCGGCCACTTCATGAACGCCGTTGGACCACATCGTGGCGCCGTACCCCTCGCCGCAATCGGAATGAAGCAAGATGCGAAAGCGCGTGGTCCTTTCATCTTCCGCGGGAGGGGCGCTCGCAGTGGCCTGGATCAGCAGAATTTGATGCCGCTCGACATTGACAGGCGCGGAACCGGTCACACGGTCGGTTTTCCCACAGGCCCAATCATCCTGTTGCGGATCGGTGCGGACGCTCCTATCCAATGTGTCCTACCTGATTCCGGGAAGACTGCCGTGACGAATTTTGCTTCCATCATCGCCAAAGAGCTCGTCGTCCGCGACGAGCAGGTCAAGGCCGCGATCGATTTGCTCGACGGCGGCGCGACCGTGCCGTTCATCGCCCGCTACCGCAAGGAAGCGACCGGCATGCTCGACGACACGCAACTGCGCACGCTCGAGGAGCGGCTGCGCTACCTCCGTGAAATGGACGCGCGACGGCTTGCGATCGTCGAGAGCATCAAGGAGCAGGGCAAGCTGACGCCGGAGATCGAGCAGGCGCTGCTGCTGGCCGACACCAAGGCGCGTCTGGAAGACATCTATCTGCCGTTCAAGGAGAAGCGCCGCACCAAGGCGCAGATCGCCAAGGAAGCGGGCCTCGAGCCGCTCGCCGACATGCTGCTGACCGATCCGACGAAGGACCCCGACAAGGAGTACAAGGCCTTCATCAGGAAGGACGGCGAGCATCCCGTGCCGGACAAGAAGGCCGCGCTGGAAGGCGCGCGCGCGATCCTGGTCGAGCGCTTCTCCGAACATGCCGATCTCACCGGCTCGCTGCGCGAGGAGATGTGGGGCCGCGGCGCGCTCGGCTCCAAGGCGCGCGAGGGCAAGCGGCGCGAAGGGGCGAAATTTGCCGACTATTTCGATTTTGCCGAGCCCTACAGCAAGCTGCCCTCGCATCGTATTCTCGCGCTGCTGCGCGGCGAGAAGGAAGAAGTGCTGTCGCTGGATTTCGGCGACGGCGAGGCGGCGGACACCAAGGATGCGCCGCCTACGGCTTACGAAAATCGTATCGCGGTGACGTTTGGCATCTCGCGGCAGGGGCGCCCCGCGGACGCCTTCCTGTCCGACTGCGTGCGCTGGGCCTGGCGCACCCGGATCAAGCCCGGGCTCGGGCTCGATATCCGCATGCGGCTGTGGCAGGAGGCGGAGAAGGAAGCGGTGCGCGTGTTCGCCGCCAATCTGCGCGACCTGCTGCTCGCGGCGCCCGCCGGCGGCCGCGCCACCATCGGGCTCGATCCCGGCTTCCGCACCGGCGTCAAGGTCGCCGTGGTCGACCGCACCGGCAAGATGGTCGACCATGCCACGATCTATCCGCATGAGCCGGCGCGGCAGTGGAACGAGAGCATGCTGACGCTGGCGCAGCTCTGCGTGAAGCACCGCATCGAGCTGGTCGCGATCGGCAACGGCACGGCTTCGCGCGAGACGGAGAAGCTGGTGGCCGACCTGATCCGGCTGAAACCCGACCTGAAGCTGACCAAGGCGATCGTCTCCGAGGCCGGCGCCTCGGTCTACTCGGCCTCCGCCTTCGCTTCGAAGGAGTTTCCGGACCTCGACGTGTCGATACGCGGCGCGGTGTCGATCGCGCGGCGGCTGCAGGATCCGCTCGGCGAACTAGTCAAGGTGCCGCCGGCCGCGATCGGCGTCGGCCAGTATCAGCACGATCTCAGCCAGCACGAGCTCGCCCGCGCGCTCGACGCGACGGTGGAGGACTGCGTCAACGCAGTCGGCGTCGACCTCAATACCGCCTCGGTGCCGCTGCTCTCGCGCGTTTCCGGCATCGGCGAGAGCCTTGCGCAGAACATCGTCGCGCATCGCGACGCCAACGGCCCGTTTCCGAGCCGCGACAAGCTGAAGGATGTGCCGCGCCTCGGGCCGAAGGCGTTCGAGCAATGCGCCGGCTTCCTGCGCATCCGCGACGGCGAGAATCCGCTCGATGCGTCCGGCGTGCACCCGGAATCCTATCCGGTGGTGAAGAAGATCCTCGATGTCACCAAAAGCGACATCAAGGCGCTGATCGGCCAGAGCAAGGCGCTGCAGGCGCTCAATCCGAAAAATTTTGCCGACGAGCGCTTTGGCCTTCCGACCGTCACCGACATCATCCGCGAGCTGGAGAAGCCGGGCCGCGACCCGCGGCCGGAATTCAAGACCGCGACCTTCAAGGACGGCGTCGAAAAGATCTCCGATCTCAAGCGCGGCATGATTCTGGAGGCGACCATCACCAACGTCGCCGCGTTCGGCGCCTTCGCCGATATCGGCGTGCATCAGGACGGGCTGATCCACATCTCGGCGATGGCCGAGAAGCGGATTTCCGATCCGCGCGAGGTGGTGCGGCCGGGCCAGGTGGTGAAGGTCAAGGTGCTCGACATCGACGTGCCGCGCAACCGCATCTCGCTGACGCTGCGGCTGTCCGATCCGCTGCCGCAAGCGGGCGGTCAGAAGAGCAGCGGTAGCGCGAAGACGACGGCGCGCATGCAGTCCTCGGGTCCGGCGAAATCGTCTGGTGGTGGTGCCCTCGGCGGCGCGCTCGCGGCCGCGATGGCCAAGGCCGCCGACCGGCGGAAGAACTCGTAGCGGGGAGGGCGCCCAGGAGGGGCGCCCCTACAACCTGCGTAGGGGCGACCCTCGTGGTCGCCCTCCGGCTCGTCGTGTGGCACGCTCCCCGCGAGGGGGCGCACCGCCGCTGGCGCCGCAGCTCAGCCTAATTTCGCGCAGCGCGCTTCGCCTCACAGCGTCTTGATGTATTCGATCAGCGCCTTGCGCTCGTCGGGCGACAGTTTGCGGCCGATCACGCCCTCGCGCTTGTCGTCCGAGAACTCATGGCCGCTGTTGGAATTGCCGGGCAGCGTCGTGTCGAGCACAAAGCCGTTGACGAGATCGTCGGTGCGATAGCCGAGTCTTACCGGATCGTATTCGCGGTTGCCGAGCGTGAATCTTGTCGGCCGCTCGTTCACCGGCGACAGCAGCGCATCGATTGATGGCACCGAGCCATTGTGCAGATAGGGCGGCGTCGCCCACACGCCGTCCAGCGGACGGACCTTGTAGCCGAGCGGCGTCTGCAGCAGGTTCGGCCGGTTGCCGTTGATGCGGTCGCGGTCGGCCGGCGGCACCGGCGGCGTCTGCGCATCGAACCAGGCATTGACCGTCTTCTCGACCAGTGCGCCGAGCGCGGGTCCGAACTCCTCGCTGCCCAATCCGAGGCTCGCGGGCGTCGTGACCTTGCGGCTCCGCATGCCCTCGGCCTGGGCCGGATCGGTGCCGACATGCTTGATGTCAACGATCTCGACGTCGAGCAGGCGCTGGCCGGCCGGGTTCGGCGGCAGCCATCGCTTGTTTTCCAAAAATTCCGGGCTCGTCGTCGGCGGCAAATGGCAGCCCTGGCAAATCTCGGCGTAGAGCGCGGCGCCCTTGGCCGCGAGCTCCCTGTCGATCGGTGGCAGGATATTTTCCGGCCAGCGCGGCGAGGTCAGGCCGTCAAAAATCTTTTCGCCGGCAAGCATCTTTTCGATGTCCTCGAGCGTCTTGACCTGCACGCTGGAGGCAAACAGGCCGCGCTTCGCGTCGGTCAGGTTCAGTTCCGCCGTAACGCCGAGCGCTTCGCCGGCGTTGCGCACCATCGGCTGCATGATCGATCCGTTGTACTGCACCCAGGTGAACCACGGCGCGTCCCAGATCCGCGGATAATGCACCGGCGCTGCATGCGCGGCGTAATTCGCCGTGTTGTTCTGGTCGAGCGCAAAAACCTGGTTGCCGATCCGGTTCAGCGCATCCAGCCGGCCAAAGCCTTCATAGGTGCCGCCGACCTTTTCCTCGAGCGCCGCGGTGTCCTTGTATCCTGCGATCGCCTTGTCGAGCTGCCCTTTGAGCTCCGCGCGGGCCGACCGCGTCGCGTCGGGTCCGAGGATGCGGTAGGCGAAGCGGCTGAAGCGCGAGGGCAGATAGCGCGTCATGAACAGCGATGCGCCGATCCCCTGCTTCAGCTTGGTCAGGTCGGTCAGCGCGCCGGCGCCATCGACGACGACCGCGGTGCCCTTGTAGGTGAAGCGGCCGGTGTGGCACGCCGCACAGGTCAGCCCGATGCCGTTCATGGCTTGTTTGGTCTGCGGGTTCAGCCAGGGTTCGCCATCGTCCCGCAGCATCGGACCGCCGCGCGCAAAGCCGATCGGAAGCGCCTTGCTGTCAGGAGCCATCGTGTCGGCAATGAAGCCATAGCGATTGAGATAGTCCGGATCGCTGAACGCCCCGCTCGCCGCGAGCCCGACCGTGGGGAGGACGCGCAGCGAGACTTCGGGCTGCTCCAGCGCGACGAACCATTCGTAGGGAATGTTGAACGTCCGCGTGCCCTGGTCGGCGTGGTAGAACCAGCCGAGCTGCTTCTTGCTGACATTCTGGTCGAGCCAGGCGGTCTGCTTCACCGCCGGATATTCGGGAAGGCGGACATAGAGCGCCTGATACAGCGTGTACGCCTTGTTCGCGCCCCACGCGGCCGCGGCAATCGCGACCAAGGCGCCCGCGATGAAAATGACCTTGCGTTTCATGGCCCCAATTCCCCGATCCGTACGTCGCGGCCGCGAAATCAATCTACGGATAAAATCAATCTGCCGATGTTAAAGAGATCACAAACGCGGCTTGCCCTCGGCGTATATCACTTCCATGGCCAGCCGATAATGGTGTCGTGAAAGCCATCCATCAATTGCGACTTCAACTGTTTCGTCGAAGCGCCGCCCTGCCGGTTCGATGCACGGACGGCTTTTTGCAGATCAAATTTCCGGGGAGGTCGAGATGCGCCACCGCCGCAGCTTGTATTCCACGCTCTCTGCTTGCAGGCATGTTTCCGTCGCGGTCGCGCTGCTGTGCGGAGCGGCGACAAGCGCGTTCGCTCAGGCTGCCGCGCAGCCTCCGGCCCAGCAGGGGCCATCTGGAAAGCCGGAGCAGCCGCTCGCGGCCGACGACGTGTCGTGGCTGTTTCCCGCGCCGACCAGGACGTCGGATCTCGCCAGGCTGATCGCCATCGGCGACCTGATCGCGCCCGATCCGCAGGACCCCGCCAAACGCGTGCGCGTCTGGAGCGATGCCGCCTTCCAGCAGTTCCTGGCGATCGCGCAAAGCCCCGCCGCAGCGGCCGGCTCGGATCGCATCGCCTTGCCGGCCGAGGCCAGGACGATCGCGGCCTGGCACATTGCGGGCGTGCGCTTCGATCCCGGCGCGCCCGGCCTGTCGGACGCGATCATCAGGGAATACGGCCAGTCGCCGCAGATCCGCCTGGTCCTGCAGCCGGTGGTGAAGAACGCCGATGACACGGTCACGCCCTTGGACATGACAGCGCACCTGGTCTTCAATTTTACCTCCGGCGTCGAGCCGCCGTCGAAGAAGGGATGTTTCCCGCGACCGGTTCCGGACCTTGCGGCATTCAAGCAGATCGTCGCCGAACTCGCCGTGCTGCGTTCAAGACTGCGCGACGGGGAGCTGGGCCACAACAGGATCGTCACGGCCGGAAAGGCGCTGGGTGTGCACCCCGGCCTGGTCGACCAGACCACGCAGGTCAACGCGCGCAGCGAGATGAAAGCGATTTTGGAGCGGCATCTGTTCCCGCAGCGGCTCGCGGCGATGGCGATCATGGGACTGCCGGACAATGCGCCCGAGCCGTGGATCTTCCTGTCCATGCAGGCCGTGCCGCCGGGGACGGTGCCGCAGCTTCCCAATGGCGGCTTCGTGCCGGTGCATGGACCGACGCTGGACGGCAAGCAGTTCGCGCAGCTGCTGCAGCCCGCGGGCTCCACACCGCGCGTCATGCCGCAGCCGCACACCAACAATCTCGCGCCGATCACCTGTGTCAATGCGGCGGTTGCGCCCGACGCGCTGCCGATCAAGCGGCGCAAGGGTGTTGCGACCTCCGACCTGCCTGCCGATCCGGTGCGGACGGCGGCCGGCAAGGCGAAAGTGCTGCATGTGCTGGACACCATCGCCGATCCGACCAAGAGCCACTTCTTCAACACCGATTGCGTGAGCTGCCACACCGAGACGCGGCGCGCGCTGGAACTGTTGCCGCCGCGCGACGTGCCAAAAATGGCCGCAGCCCCCTTGCCGAACGGTCCCTGGAACGTGCGCAATTTCGGCTGGTCGCCGCTGGTCGAGGGCGACGCCGCCGGCTCGGTCTCGCGCCGCACCGCGGCCGAGACCAAGGCGGTGGTCGATTTCATCAACACAAAACTGCTGGTAAAAGCCGTCGCCGACAGCAGGTAGCGGGCGCGGGGTGCATGGTCGCTGCTTTGGATGTGCTCCGGCCGCTTGGCCGGCGGGCCGAACGGTGTGATAGTAGGATCACGCCACAGCCCGTGCGGCCGCGATGAAAGATGATCGTTCAAAACAGCTGAGGATCGAGGTCGGCAGCACGACCTCGGTCTCGGCGCTGCTGACCCGCCCGGCTCGTCCGAGCGCCTGCTTCGTGTTCGCGCATGGCGCGGGCGCCGGCATGACGCATGCGTTCATGACCCAGGCCGCCGAAGGCTTTTGTGCACGCGACATCGCAAGCCTGCGTTTTCAGTTTCCCTATATGGAGAAGGGCTCGAAGCGGCCTGATCCGCCTGCGGTCGCCCAGGCCGCCGTGCGCGCCGCGGTCGCGGAAGCGGCGCGGCAATGCCCGGGACTGCCGCTGATTGCGGGCGGCAAGTCCTTTGGTGCGCGCATGACCTCGCAGGCGCAGGCCAAGACGCCACTCGCTGGCGTCCGCGGCCTCTTGTTCCTTGGCTTCCCCTTGCATCCGGCAGGAAAGCCGTCGCGCGAGCGTGCCGCGCATCTCGCCGACGTGCGGATCCCGATGCTGTTTGTCCAGGGCACGCGCGACAATCTCGCCGAGCTTGACCTGCTCAAACCGGTCGTTGCGAGCCTCGGCGAACTGGCGAAGCTGCATCTCGTCGAGGCAGCGGATCATTCCTTCCACGTGCCGGCGCGCTCCGGCCGCAACGAACGCGTTGTGATGGAGGAGGTTCTCGATGCAGCCGTGGCCTGGCTCGACACGGTCGGGCCGAGCTGAGCGCGCACGGCGAGGCGATCACCGTGTCAATGAAACTTTTCGGTAACATGATTCCGCGCGACATCCGTATCGAAAAAGTGCAACAAGAGCCGATGCGGCAGGCCTTTCCCGGGGAGACCATGCGGTCCCTCGTCGTCCTGCAAGCAGAGGATTCGATCGCGACGACGGAGGGAACGGAATGACCTGGTTGGCGCGCCTTGCGCTCGCGGCTCTCTTGATATTCACGGCAACCGCGGCCACCGCCGCCGAGCAGCCGCTGAAGGCGAGCATCGGCGTGCTCCGCCTGTCGTCGTCGGCGCCGGTGTTCATCGCGCAGGACAAGGGCTATTTTCGCGATGAAGGTCTCGCGATCGAATTGAAGTTTTTCGACGCCGCGCAGCCGATCGCGGTGGCCACGACCTCGGGCGATGTCGATTTCGGCATCACGGCGTTCACCGCAGGGCTCTACAATCTTGCCGGCAAGGGCACGCTGAAGGTGATCGCCGGCATGAGCCGCGACAAGCCGGGCTATCCGCTGATCGGCTATTTCGCCGGCAACAAGGCCTACGCGGCGGGGCTGAAGACGCCAAAGGATCTCGCCGGCAAGCGCATCGCGGTGACGCAGGTCGGCTCCAGTTTCCATTATGCGCTCGGGCTGCTCGCCGACAAATACGGTTTCAGGCTCGCCGACGTGAAGATCGTGCCGCTGCAGTCGCTGACGAACGTGGTGGCGGCGCTGAAGGGCGAGACGGTCGACGCCGCGCTGCTGCCGATCTCGACCGCGCGCCCCCTGGTCGAGTCCGATGGCGCCAAACTGCTGGGCTGGGTCGGCGACGAGACGCCCTGGCAGGTCGGCGCGGTGTTCGCCTCGCCCAAGACGCTCGCGGACAAACCGCTGGTCACAAAGCTGCTCGCGGCGCTGAGGCGTGCCGACCGCGACTATCACGACGTCGTCCTCGCCAGCGTCAAGGACGGCAAGGCCGAGCTCAACGACAAGACCCGGCCGCTGCTGGAGATCATCGCAAAATACACCAACCTTCCGGTCGAGCAGGTGATCGGCAATTGCGCCTATGTCGACCCCGACGGCAAGCTCGACGTGAAGAATGTCGACAGTCAGATCAAATGGCTGCAGGAGCAGGGCTTCGTCGACAAGGGGCTCGATGCGGACGCCATCATCGCCGACACCTATGTGAAGCGGGATTGATGCAATAGGGGCCTCATCCTTCGAGACGCCGCTTGCGCGGCTCCTCAGGATGAGGGAATAGCCTTGCGCTCGGAAGGCAGCTTACCCCTCATGGTGAGGAGCGCGGCTTGCCGCGCGTCTCCAACCATGAGGCCAAGGCGCCCGGACAACCTCGGGAAATCCAGATGGACCTGATCGCCGACCATATCAGCCACCGCTTCGGCGCGCTCGACGTGCTCGACGACGTGTCATTCGCCGTCGGCGGCGGCGAGGTGGTTGCAATCGTCGGGCCCTCCGGCTGCGGCAAGAGCACACTGCTGCAGATCCTCGGCGGGCTGCTGCAGGCAACCGGCGGCCAGGCCAGACTGCGCGGACTTCCGCCGGCCGAGAGCCTCAACCCGCTGACCTTCGTGTTCCAGGATTTTGCGCTGCTGCCGTGGGCGACGGCCGAAGCGAACGTCACATTTCCGCTGCTGCATGCGAAGATCTCGTCGCCCGAGCGCCGCGCGCTGGTCGATGATGCGCTGCGCCGGACCGGCCTGTTGGAGTTTCGCAACACCTATCCGAAGCAATTGTCGGGCGGCATGCGCCAGCGCGTCGGCATTGCGCGCGCGCTCGCGGTGAAGCCGGCGATCCTCCTGATGGACGAGCCGCTATCGGCTTTGGACTCGCAGACCCGCGAGCTGCTGCTCGAGGATTTCATTCGCCTGCTGGCGGACGGCGCGATGGGCGTCGTCTATGTCACCCACAATTTGGAGGAGGCCGTGCGGCTGGCCGACCGCATCGTGGTGCTGTCGCGCCGGCCCGGCCGCGTGCGCGAGATCGTCCAGGTCCCGATGCCGCGGGCCGAGCGCGGCGGCAAGGATGTCCGCGGCCGGATGCAGGCGCTGCAGGACGAGCTGTGGTCGCTGATCCGCAGCGAGGCGATCGACGCCGAGCGCGAGGTGCAGCATGCTTGACCGCGCGGACACGACGCCGCCCGCTCAGGCGGCCGGCGTTCCCGACACCAGCCCCGTCGCTTTCCGCGGCGCGGGGTTCGTGCCGGCGACCAGCCGCACCGCCGGCTGGATCGCGCTCGGCCTCGTGCTGGCGCTGTGGCAGCTCATCGGCGGCCTCGGTCTCGTCAATCCGCTGTTCCTGCCGACGCCGCTCGCCATCCTGCACGCGATCGGCAACCTCGCTGCGAGCGGCGCGCTGTGGCATCATCTCGCCGTCTCGGTCATGCGCATCGGCCTCGGCTGGATCATCGGCACATCGGCCGGTGTCGTCGTCGGTTTCGCAATCGGCCTCTCGCGGGTGGCGCGCAGTATCGGCATTACCTTCATCTCGGCGCTGTTTCCGATTCCGAAGATCGCGCTGCTGCCGCTGTTGATCCTCTGGCTCGGCATCGGTGAAGAGCCGAAAATCGCCACCATCGCGCTCGGCGTGTTCTTCTCCACCGCGATCTCGGTCTATAGCGGCGTCGATGCGGTGCCGCGCAACCTGATCCGCATGGCGCAGAGTTTTGACGTGCCGTTCCCGACCATTGTCCGAAAGGTGATCTGGCCCGGGGCGCTGCCCTCGGTGCTGGCCGGCTTCCGCATTACGGCCTCGATCGCGCTCTTGCTCGTCGTCAGCGCCGAAATGATCGGCGCCGACTACGGCATCGGCGCCTTTGTGTTGCAGGCCGGCAACCTGATGCAGACCGATCAGCTGCTGGCCGGCGTCGTCATCCTGTCGCTGTTCGGGCTTCTGGTCGGCAAGCTGATCAATCTGCTGGAAGCGCGTCTGCTGCACTGGCGGTAGGTTTCGTCATTGCCAGCGTAGCGAAGCAATCCAGACTCTCGCCGCGGACGCAGTTCTGGATTGCCTCGGTGCAAACGCGCCTCGCAATGACGATGACTCAAGCTTGCGGTAGGGTGGGCAAAGGCGCTCTTGCGCCGTGCCCACCATCTCTCCGCAAGTGTCAACCGCGATGGTGGGCACGCTTCGCTTTGCCCACCCTACGGCACCGACGACTTCACGCGTTGCCGCGGTCCTCGCGGAACAGATCGAGCTTCTGCTGCACCGGACGGTCGGAGAACGAGAACAGCACCGCCTCGTCATCGGCCTCGTGCGTCACCCACTGCCAGCTCGGCACCACGAACAGATCGCGCGGGCCCCACTCAAACGTCTGCTCGCCGATTTTGGTCCGGCCCTTGCCCTCGATCGCGGCGAACACGGTGGCATCGGTCGAGCGGTAGCGCGCGGTCTTGAAGCTCTTTGGCAGGAGCTGGATGAAGGTGCCGATGGTCGGCATCGCGAAATCGCCGGTTTCGGGGTTGGTGAATTTCAGCTTCAGCCCGTGGCAGGGATCCCAGTCGCCGCGCGTCTTCGCCTGCTCCAGCGCCGCGCGGGTGTGCGCGTAAGGGTAGTTGAAGATCGGCGAGGTCCTTGACCTGCGCTTTTCGTCGACCGGCAGCAGATTGTGGCCGTAGCGCGCAAAACTGTCGCCGGCCGGACGCGCGAGCTTCTGCTGGTCGTCCTTCGATCCCTCCGCGAACGACGCATCGAGAAACTGCACCAGGGGAATGTCGAGCCCGTCGAGCCAGAACATCGGCTCGGTCGTCTCATTGCCGTGGTCGTGCCAGGTCATCGACGGCGTGATCACGAAATCGCCCACTTCCATCAGCGTGCGCTCGCCGTCGACGGTCGTGAAGGCGCCCTTGCCTTCGAGGATGAAGCGCAGCGCCGACTGGCTGTGGCGGTGGGCCGGCGCAACGTCGCCGGGGATTACCATCTGGATGCCGGCATACAGCGAGGTCGTGATCTTCGACTGGCCGCGCAGGCCCGGGTTTTCCAGAATCAGTACCCGCCGTTCGGCCTCCTTGGCGGTGATGAGCCGTCCGGCCTCCGTCATGTAGTCGCGCACGGCGGCGAATTTCCACAAATGCGGCCGGCACGCGCTCCTCGGCTCCGGCGTGATGAGGTCGCCCATCACGGTCCACAGCGCGGTCAGGTTCTCGCCGTCGATCTTCTTGTAGAACGCCTCGCGGTCCGGCGTCGTCGCAGCGGCCACCATCGGTGCGCCTCCCGTGCTGTTCTTCTCAATTGACAGTATACTGACAGTCTCGCTAACGTCAATTCTTCGCAATGGCGGGATTTCAGGGAGGCCTTGATGAAGCTGCATGGCTATTTCCGCTCCAGCGCGTCCTACCGGGTCCGCATCGCCCTGAATTTGAAGGGCCTGCAGGCCGAGCACCTGCCGCACCACCTTCGCAAGGGCGAGCAGTGCGCGCCGGCCTATCTCGCGCTCAACCCGCAGGGCCTTGTGCCGACATTGGAGGATGATGCCGGCGCGGTCCTGACCCAGTCGCTCGCCATCATCGAATGGCTCGAGGAAACCCATCCCGAGCCGCCGCTGCTGCCGAAGGATCCGCTCAAGCGCGCCAAGGTGCGCGCGTTCGCGATGGCGCTGGCCTGCGACACCCATCCGGTGCAGAATCTGAAGGTGCTTGCGCGGCTGCGCGCGCTCGGCCTTCCCGAGGAGCAGGTGACGGGCTGGGCGGCCTGGGCCAATCGTGAGGGGCTTTTCGCATGCGAATCCCTCGTTGCCCATGAGGCCGGTCCGTTCTGTTTCGGCACCGTGCCTTCGATGGCCGATCTCTGCCTGGTGCCGCAGCTCGCCAATGCGCGGCGCTTCGGCGTCGATGTAGCCGCGTTCCCGCGGCTGCTCGCGGCTGAAACCGCGGCGAAGGCGCTCGCCGCGTTTGCCGATGCCGCGCCGGAGCGACAGCGCGATGCAGAATAAACCAGCCGCCCTGACGATGGATGCAGTCTACACCAAGCCGGGCTATCTGTTCCGGCGGATGCAGCAGATCGCGGTCGCAATCTTCATGGAGGAGTGCAGGGCGTTCGACCTGACGCCGGTGCAATATGCGGCCCTGGTCGCGATCCAGACCCATCCCGGCATCGACGCCACGCGACTCTCGGCCGTGATCGCCTTCGACCGCTCGACGCTCGGCAGCGTGATCGAGCGGCTGCTGGCCAAGGGCCTGATCGAGCGCGCGGCCTCAGTCGAAGACCGGCGGGTCAAGCTGCTGACCATCACCAAGGCGGGCGCGGCGCTGCTGCGCGACATCATGCCGTCGGTTGAGCGCGCGCAGGCGCGCATGCTGCAGCCCCTGAAGGTTGCCGACCGCAAGACGCTGATGACGCTGCTGTCGCAGCTCGTCGATCTCAACAACGAGGCCTCGCGCGTGCCGCTGCGCGCCGAGGACGCGCTGGAGCATCTGGGCCGGGCGGGGTGATGGTCATGTCGCCGCATATCCCGCTGTCGTCCCGGCCAAGCGCCACTTGGCGCGCCGAGCCGGGACCCATAACCACAGGCGGTTGTGACGCGAAGATAGAGGTAGCGAGCAGCTTGTGAAACGACTCGATCCTGTGGTTATGGATCCCCGCTTTTGCGGGGATGACACCGATTGTGCCGACGCGCGCTACATCCGCATCACGGCCTGGCGGTCGATCTTGCCGGTGCCGGTTTTCGGCAGCTCGTCGATGAACAGGATCTCGCGGGGATATTTGTAGGGCAGCAGTTTTGTCTTGACGAAGTCCTGCAGCCGTTTCGTCGCATCGCCTTCATCGGCGGGCTTGTTCATCACCACGACGGCCTTCAACGTCATGCGCCGGTCAGGCAGCTCGGCAGCATAGACGGCGCATTCGCGCACCTCGGGATGCTCGGCGAGGCAGAGCTCGACCTCCAGCGGATAGACCCATTGCCCTGATATTTTTACCAGGTCGTCGGCGCGGCCGCGGAAGAAATGAAAGCCGTCGCTGTCGCGGACAAAACGGTCGCCGGTATAGATCCAGCCGCCGTCGCGAATGGTCTCGGCGGTCTTGTCCGGACGATTCCAGTACAGCGGCGTCGCGGAATCGCCGCGCACCCACAAAATGCCTTCCTCATCGTCGGCGACGTCGCGGCCATCCTTGTCCTTCAGCGCAAGTTCATAGCCGGGCACCCGCAGGCCCGCGGCGCCGGGCCTCTTGTTGTCCTCGCGATTGCAGAGATAGATGTGCAGCACCTCGGTCGAGCCGAGGCCTTCGATGATTTCCAGCCCGGTCAGCTTTTTCCAGCCGTTGAAGACGTCGGCGGAAAGCACCTCGGCCGCGGAGACAGCCAAGCGGAGCGAGGAAAAGTCGGTCGCGTCCGCGCCCTCGGCCCTGGTCAGCGAGGTGTAGAGCGTCGGCAGGCCGAAGAACACGGTCGGGCGAAAGCGCGTGGTCGCATCAAAAATCGATGCCGGTTTCGGCTGGCCGGGCAGCAGCAGCGTCGCGGCGCCCGCTGCGAAGGGGAAGGTGATGGAATTGCCAAAGCCGTAGGCGAAGAAGATCTTTGGCACCGAGAAACAGATGTCGTCGGGCTTGAGCTGCAGCACGTTCTTCGCAAACGCCTGGTCGCTATAGGCCATGTCGTGCTGCAGATGCACGATGCCCTTGGGCCGGCCGGTCGAGCCCGACGAGTACATCCAGAACGCCATCTCGTTGCGATCGGTATCGGCCTCGGCGAGTTCGGTCGGAAAACCTGGCAGCCATTTTTCAGCGGCGCGTGCCTGCGGCGCTGCGTGGCCTGCTGCTTCACCATTGACGATGATGAGCGTGCGCAGCTGCGTATCCTTGCAGGCCACCTCGTCGAAGCGCGCGGCAAATTCGGCATCGGCAACTGCAACGGCGGCGCCGGAATCGGCGAGGTAGAACTGGAGCAGATCCGGCGGGGTCAGCGTGTTGATCAGCAGCGGCACCAGGCCCGCGCGCACCGCGCCGAAGAACGCGGCCGGATAGGCCGGCGTGTCGTCAAGAAAGAGCAGGACGCGATCGCCGCGCGAAAGACCGAGCGACAAAAGCCCGTTGCCCCAGCGGCACGCGTCCTTGCAAAGCTCCGCGTAGCTCATCGTGCCACAGGGCCCGACGAGGGCAGGGCGGTCGCCACGACCCTGGGCGAGATTGTCGAACAGGATGCGGCTTGCATTGTAGATCTGCGGCACGGCGAAGCCGATTTCGCGGGCGGCCGCGCCGTCCTGCGGGACCTTGTCCTCGATGCAGCGCGTCATGCGTTCTCTCCAAACTGTTTGGCGCGTTCGTAGCGTGCCATGAAGGCCGGCGACATCGCGCGCAGCCGCGCCGGATCGACGCGCCCCGACCGCGTGATGTAGCTGAATGCAAAATCCATCAAATCGAGCTTCATGTGCTCGGGAAAATGCTCGTACCAGTCGGCGCTGGTGCGCGCCGCGGTGACGAGCTTTTGCACGATCGGCTTGCGCCCGGCCTGATAGCGCTGCAGCGCGCTCGGGATGTCAGGATCCGCCTCCAGCGCCTTGACCAGCGCGATGGCGTCCTCGATCGCGAGCCGCGTGCCGGAGCCGATCGAGAAATGCGCGGTGTGCAGCGCGTCGCCGAGCAGCACCATGTTCCTGAACCACCAGCGCTCGTTCCAGATCCATGGAAAGTTTCGCCACACCGAGCGGTTGGAGATCAGGCCGTGCCCGCCCAGCGTTTCGGCGAAAACCTCCTCGCAGATCGCCTTGGACTCGTCGACGGTCCTGTCGGCAAAGCCATGGGCCTCCCAGGTCGCGCGATCGCATTCGACCAGAAATGTGCTCATGCCCGGAGCGTAGCGGTAATGGTGCGCATTGAAGCTGCCGCGCTCGGTCGCAACAAAAGTCTGCGACAGCGTTTCGAACCGCTTGGTGGTGCCGTACCAGGCGAACTTGTTGCTCGAGTAGGAAAGCGAGCTGCCGAAATCGCCTTCGTAGGCACGGCGCACCAGCGAGTTGAGGCCGTCGGCGGCGACGATCAGGTCATGGCCGGCAAATTGATCGAGCGATGTGATCTGCGCGTCGTAGTGGGCTGCAACGCCGGCCGCGCGGGCGCGCGCCTGCAGGATGGTCAGGAGTTCGAGCCGCCCGATCGAGGAGAAGCCGACGCCGTCGAGCTCGACGCTCTGCCCGCGCAGGTTCAGCGTGATGTTTCTCCAGCTCTCCATCCGCGGCATGATCGCATCCACGGTCTCCGGGTCGTCGGCGCGCAAGAACTCCAGCGCCTGGTCGGAGAACACCACGCCAAAACCCCAGGTCACGCCGGCCGGGTTCTGCTCGAACAGCTCGACCTGCGCCTCGGGGTGACGTTTCTTCCAGAGATAGGCGAAATACAGACCCCCGGGCCCTCCGCCGATCACGGCAATGCGCACGTTGTCCTCCAGATTGACAGTATACTTACTATCTTGGAGCGGAGACTAATATGTGCGGGGTGGTTTCGCCAGAGGAAAGTATCGGACTGCGCTGTCATTCCGGGGCGCCGCCAACGGGTCCACGCGAAGCGCGGCCCAATGACAGGCTCCGCCGCGAGCCCGGAAGCCATAACCCGAGGCTGTGGTTATGGATTCCGGGCCTGGCCCTTCGGGCCATCGCGGAATGACGGGATGAGTGGTGGTAGCGACCAACCGCCGTCAGGCGCGCGTGTGCGCGGGCGACCGCCTACACCTTCACCATGCGCTTGCCGCGGTTCTCGCCGGCGAGCAGGCCGATCAGCGCCTTCGGCGTGTTTTCGAGCCCGTCGATGACATCCTCCTGCACCTTCAGCCTGCCGGAGGCGACCCAGGCCTGCAGGTCCGCCAGCGCGCGGTCGCGCTCCTTCATGAAATCCATCACGATGAAACCCTGCATGACAAGGCGCTTGACGACGATAAGCCCGGGCACACCGCGCGGACCATGCGCCGCGGGCGTGCCGTCATATTGCGAGATCGCGCCGCAGCAGGCGATGCGGCCATAATTGTTCATCTGCGGCAGGCAGGCTTCCAGAATGTCGCCGCCGACATTGTCGAAATAGACGTCGATACCTTTTGGCGCGGCGGCCCGCAGCGCCTTGAACAGCGCGCCGTCCTTGTAGTCGACCGCCGCATCGAAGCCGAGCTCGGATGTCAGCCAGTGGCACTTGTCGGCGCCGCCGGCGATGCCGATCACGCGGCAGCCCTTGATCTTCGCGATCTGGCCGACGATCGAGCCGACCGAGCCCGCCGCGGCCGACACCACCACGGTCTCACCTTCTTTGGGCTTGCCGATCTCCAAAAGTCCGAAATAGGCGGTGAGGCCGGCAACGCCGTAGACGCTGAGCAGATAGGTCATCGGCTCGATCTTCGGCATCTTGGTAAGGTGTCTGGCCGGCAGCGCCGCAAAATCCTGCCAGCCGGTATCGGCGAACACCAGGTCGCCCGGCGCGAGGTTCGGCGCCTTCGACGATACCACCTCGGCGATGCCGGCGCCGGCCATCACGCTGCCTGCCTCGACCGCCGAACGATAGGTCGCGCCGTGCATCCAGGCGCGGTTGGCGGCATCGAGCGAAATGTAGCGCACGCGCAGCAGCGCTTCGCCCTCGCCCGGTTCCGGAACGGTGCCCGAGACCAGCTTGAAATGCTCGGGTCCCAGTTTGCCGGCCGGCTTCTCGGCCAGCAGGATCTGGCGGTTGGCTTCACTCATGCTCGTCTCCTTCCCTGGGATCGTTTGGCGAAGTTTGATGCAGGCGCCGCGCAGGAAACGTGCATCCTGCCTGTTGTGCAGTGCGAACAGCGCCAATTGTTGTGTGTTCATCCCACAACAACGGCTCTGTCGCAATGCACGGCTTGGCAAGCGTGTTGCACGGCTTGCAAAATCTGCCAGACTTGAGCTTGGAGTTTGTGGGGAAGGACACATGTCGAACAGGTTTACCCAATACATCCTGATCGCGATGGTGCTTGGCATCGTGATGGGTACGCTGATCTTCAACTGGATGCCGGACAGCCGGGTCGAGCTCGCCGGCGATATCAATCTGATCGCGACGCTGTTTCTGCGGCTGATCAAGATGATCATCGCGCCTCTGGTGTTCGCCACGCTGGTCGGCGGCATCGCCCATATGGGGTCCGGCGCCAAGCTCGGGCGCATCTTTGCGAAGACCATGGGCTGGTTCGTCAGCGCCTCCTTCGTTTCGCTGATGCTCGGCCTCGTGATGGTGAACCTGCTGCAGCCCGGTGCCAACTTCCCCGGGACGCTGCCGGACAAGGCCCAGTCGACCGGCCTGCCGGTGTCGGCTTTCTCGGTCGAGAAATTTCTGACCCATTTGATCCCGACCTCGATCGCGGATGCGATGGCGCAGAACGAAATCCTGCAGATCGTGATCTTTGCGGTGTTCTTCTCGGTGGCGATGGGTGCGCTGCCGGAGCGCTCCAAGCAGATCCTGTCGCTGATCGACGATATCGGCCACATCATGCTGAAGGTGACCAGCTATGTGATGTTGTTCGCGCCGGTCGCAGTCTGGGCGGCGATCACCGCGACGGTGGCCAAGAACGGGCTGCTGGTGCTGTGGAAGCTCATCGTGTTCATGGGCGGCTTCTATATGTCGCTGCTGATCCTGTGGGGCATCCTGGTCGTGGTCGGCTTCATCGTGATCGGACCGCGCTACGGGCATCTGCTCAGGCTGATCCGCGAGCCGCTGATGATCGCGTTCTCGACCGCGAGCTCGGAGGCGGCCTATCCGAAGACGCTGGAGGGCCTCAATCGCTTCGGCGCCTCGTCGCGGATCTCGAGCTTTGTGCTGCCGCTCGGCTACTCCTTCAATCTCGACGGCACGATGATGTACTGCACCTTCGCGTCGATCTTCATCGCGCAGACCTACAAGATCGACATGTCGCTTTCGACGCAGCTTGCGATGCTGGCGACCTTGATGATCACCTCCAAGGGTGTCGCCGGCGTTCCCCGCGCCTCGCTGGTGGTGATCGCCTCGACCCTCAGCCAGTTCGGCATTCCCGAGGCGGGCCTTTTGATGATCATGGGCATCGACACCTTCCTCGACATGGGCCGCAGCGCCACCAACGTGATCGGCAATTCGCTCGCCACGTCCGTGGTCGCAAAATGGGAAGGCGAGCTCGGGCCCGAGCATGCGATGGGCTCAGGCGACGTCGTCCCGCCGGACATGATTCCCGGCGAAGTGCCCGCGATGGCCGGCCATTGATGGGAGCGGCTCATGCGCCTCACTGCGGTGAGACCAATCTTGGGGCTGTTGCTGGCGGCATCGCTGCCGATGGCGGCGGCCCTTGCCCAGGGCGGCAGCGAAGGCTTGAGCCCGACGCTCGCCAGGATCAAGGCCGCGCATGTCGTGCATCTCGGCTATCGCGAGAGCTCGCCGCCGTTCTCGTTCCTTGACCAGGCGGGCCGGCCGATCGGCTACAGCCTCGAACTGTGCGAGGCCGTGGTCGAGGAGATCGGGACGGAGGTCGACGATCCCGATCTCAAGATCGATTACGTCAAGGTCACGTCGGACGACCGCATCGCCGCGGTGCTGGCCGGCAAGATCGATCTCGAATGCGGCTCGACCACGGCGAACGCGGAGCGCGCCAAACAGGTGGCGTTCTCGCCGCTGATGTTCGTCGCCGGCACCAAGCTGATGGTGCCGAAGGGGTCGGCGATCACGACAGCGCCGGATCTCAAGGGCAAGACCGTGGTGGTGACCAAGGGCACCACCAACGAGCAGGCGATGCACAATGTCGACAAGAAGTTATCGCTGGGCCTGACCATCGTGACCTCGCCCGACCACGAGCAGTCCTACCAGATGCTGTCGGATGGCAAGGCCGACGCGTTCGCGACCGACGACATCCTGCTTTACGGCCTGATCGCGCGGCACAAGTCGCAAGGTACGTTCCGCGTCACCGGCGACTACCTGTCCTACGATCCCTACGGCATCATGTTCGCCAAGGGCGAGCCGCAACTCGCCGCCGTCGTGGAGCGTGCATTCCGAAAACTCGGCTCGAACCACGATCTGATCCCGCTCTACAACAAATGGTTCGTCTCGCGCCTGCCGACCGGCGAACGGCTGAACGTCGCGATCTCGCCGCAGCTCGAGGATGCGTTCAGGGCGATGGACGACTCGCCGGCCGGGAATAATTAGCGCGCGATCAGATGAGGCTTAATTGGTGCCGCATCGGAGGTGCGCCCCCTCTCCCCGTGCTTACGGGGAGAGGGTTGGGGTGAGGGGCCCTTTTTGGCTCCAGACTCGCGGAGAGTCCCCCTCACCCGCCGCGCAAGCGCGGCGACCTCTCCCCGCACGCGGGCAGAGGTGAACCGTGGGCGCGGATGCGTTGCAATCGACATTGCCGCGCTTCAGCCAAACACCTCGTCCAGCGCCGCCTCGTAGGCGGCGGTGACCAGGTCGGGATGAAGCCGGCCGAGGCTTTCCATCATCACGCCGGAATTGATCTCGAGCACCAGCCAGCGCCCGCCCGCATGGACGATGTCGACCGAAGCGAAGCGGATGCCGATCGTGCTCGCGGCCTTGCTCGCGAGCGCGATGCAGGTGTCGCGGGTCTCGCCGGACTCCAGCAGGATCGGTTGCGATCCGGAATCGAGATTGTGCCGCCAGTTCAGCATGCGCCGTTCCCCGGCGGGAACGATCGCGTCGAGCTGGTCTCGTCCGAGGTCGTCGGTCATGCCGCGCAGGACGGCCGCACGCCGCTCGGCCGATGTCGCTGCGATCGCAAGCTCGAGCAGCGAGCGTTCGCCGTCGCCGACGACACTCGGCCGGTTCTTGCTGTAGACGACGAGCGGCGTCTCATCGAGCAGCACGACACGGATCTCCCGGGCGATGTCGAGATAGGGCGAGATCGCAAGGCTCGCGTGGGACTCGAAGATGCGCTGCACCGCAAGTTCGAGCCTTGGCTTGCTCGTCGCCAGGAAGACGAACCGTCCTGACGTCCCTTCATTCGGTTTCACCACAATGCCGGCACGGTGTTCGGCGAGCAGAGCCAGCATCGTGTCCCATGACCCGGCCGGCGGCAGGTGCACATGAAGCCTGGGGTTGAGAAACAGGGCATGAGGGACGCAGGCTATTCCGGAGAGCGACAGCACCTCCGATGTCGCCGCCTTGTCATTCGCGATCCGGTGTGCCACCGCATTGTTCAATCCGAGGTCGTAGCCGAGCGCGAGGCGACGCTGCAGTCCCCGCTGCATCACGATCAGCCAGCCATCGGACCGGACCTCGACGGCGATACCGCGCGCTGCGCCATATCTTCGGATGGCTTCGACGAAGATGCGTTGACGATCGGCCATGGCTCATTTCTTCGTGTGGGATGGCTGCATTGCGGTTTTGGCAGCTCTGCGACGTCATGATCGCCGGACCGATAACATTTGGTCTCGGGCTGCATTTCGGGCAGGAAATACTGCCAAAGAGCCGCCCGGGGCAATGAAATTTCCCGCAAGGCGCCGTTAAGGACGATCCGATCGAACGAGGCGCCGGCCACCGCTTTGACGCGCCTCAATTGCCTGCCGTTCAATGTTGATTATCTAGCAGATTGGCGTAGATCACACGACAAAATCACCCCAAGGAGCCGTTGCTTTTCGCCCATTTCGCGGGGCGGACAGCTGCGGCTTTTGCTCTCGTCAGGTATTCGGAAAAGCAGACGATCCATGAGTGCATTCTATCGAGAAAAGGTTCTTTCCGTCCATCACTGGACCGACACGCTGTTCAGCTTCAGGGCAACCCGCGATTCGGGATTTCGATTCCAGAACGGCCAGTTCGCGATGATCGGCCTCGAGGTCGACGGCCGGCCGCTGCTGCGTGCCTACAGCATGGCAAGCGCCAATCACGAGGAAGCGCTGGAGTTTTTTTCGATCAAGGTGGCCGACGGGCCGCTGACCTCCCGCCTCCAGAAGATCAGGGAAGGCGACACGATCCTGGTCGGGCGCAAGGCGACCGGCACGCTGATCGCCGACAATCTCATTGCCGGCAACCGGCTGCTGTTGCTGTCGACCGGGACGGGCCTTGCGCCGTTCGCGAGCCTGATCAAGGACCCGGACGTCTATGACCGCTTCGAGAGCATCGTGCTGGTGCATGGCTGCCGCCAGGTCTCCGAGCTCGCTTATGGCGAGCAACTGGTCGAGGGGCTGCGCAACGACGAGCTGTTCGGGCCGCTATTGTCGGAGAAGCTGGTCTATTATCCGACGGTCACGCGCGAGCCGTTCCGCAACCGCGGCCGCATCACCGACCTGATTTCGTCCGAGCAGCTGTTCAACGACATCGGCCAAAAGCCGCTCGACATCGCGACCGACCGCGTCATGATGTGCGGCAGCCCAGGGATGCTGGAAGAGCTGCGCAACATGTTCGAGGCCCGTGGCTTTCTCGAAGGCAGCGGCAACGAGCCGGGCCATTTCGTGATCGAAAAGGCGTTCGTCGAACGCTGAGGTCCGGCGATATCGAAATCTCAGGATCCGGGTTCGACGCGCGTCGAGCCCGGATTTTTCTTGGCCGGCTTGAAGGGCTCGCCGACCCGCCTGCGAATATCGTCCGCGGTCGCGCGATCGTTACGCTGCGCTGCAAAAACACCTGCTCTCACGGGTGATTGATTCTCCTCGCCTATTCTGTAGCTTGCGAGTGCGCTGTCATATCGGCGACCGGGACGCGCGCTAGCGTGCACCGTCCTCCCGACGATGTGGACCGCAACGCGGTCGACCAACACGAACATTTTGCCCGAGGCTGCCATGGAAACGTTGATGCTTCCGTTCTCGCCGCGTTTCATCGTCTTGACGATCTGCGCGGTCGTCACCGCGCTCCTGCTCGGCATCGGGATCTTCGATCACAATCCCAAGGCGTTCGACGTCGTGCTCGTGCCGCTCGTGATCTTTGGCGGCCTCACGCTGCTCGGGGTTCGCGACCTGATGCAGAAGAGTCATGCGATCCTGCGCAACTATCCGATCGCGGCGCATATGCGTTTTCTGCTCGAAGAGATCAGGCCGGAGATGCGGCAGTATTTTTTCGAGAGCGAAAAGGACGGCATGCCGTTTTCGCGCGACACCCGCGCGGTGGTCTATCAGCGCGCGAAAATGGTGCTGGACAAGCGGCCGTTCGGCACCCAGGAGGACGTCTATCGCGAGGGCTACGAATGGATGCATCATTCGCTGGCGCCAAAAGCCAATGTCGGCGAGAAGTTCCGCATCACCATTGGCGGGCCGGATTGCCCAAAGCCCTACTCGGCCTCGGTGTTCAACATCTCGGCGATGAGCTTTGGCGCGCTCAGCCCCAATGCGGTGCGGGCGCTGAATGCCGGCGCCAAGAAGGGCGGCTTTGCCCATGACACCGGCGAGGGCGGCGTCAGCCCGTATCATCGCGAGAACGGCGGCGACATCATCTGGGAGATCGGCTCCGGCTATTTCGGTTGCCGGCATCGCGATGGCAGTTTCGATCCCGACGAGTTCGCGCGGGTCGCCTCCGACGACCAGATCAAGATGGTCGAGCTGAAGATGAGCCAGGGCGCCAAGCCCGGCCATGGCGGCGTGCTGCCGGCGGCCAAGGTGTCCGAGGAGATTTCCAAGATCAGGGGCGTGGCGATGGGCGAGGACTGCATCTCGCCCGCCTCGCACCGCGCCTTCTCCACGCCGATCGAGATGATGAAGTTCGTCAGCGAGATGCGGCGGCTGTCCGGCGGCAAGCCGGCCGGCTTCAAGCTGTGCGTCGGCCATCCCTGGGAGTTCCTGGCGATCTGCAAGGCGATGCTGGAGACCGGCCTCTATCCGGATTTCATCGTGATCGACGGCAATGAGGGCGGCACCGGTGCGGCGCCGCTGGAGTTCATGGACCATCTCGGCATGCCGATGCGCGAGGGCGTCAGTTTCGTGCACAATGCGCTGGTCGGCATCAATGCGCGCGACCGCATCAAGCTCGGCGCATCGGGCAAGATCGCCACCGCCTTCGACATGGCGCGCGCGATGGCGATCGGCGCCGACTGGTGCAACTCGGCGCGCGGCTTCATGTTCGCACTCGGCTGCATCCAGTCGCTCAGCTGTCATACCGATCGCTGCCCGACCGGCGTGACCTCGCAGGATCCGATCCGCAATCGCGCGCTGGTCGTGCCGCACAAGATCGAGCGGGTCTACAATTATCACCACGCAACGCTGCACGCGCTCGCCGAGTTGATCGCGGCGGCCGGTCTCGAGCATCCGCAGGATCTGCGCCCGATCCATTTCTCGCAGCGGACCTCGACCACCGACGTCGCCTCGTTCGCAAAGCTCTATCCGGCGCTGCGTCCGGGCGAACTGCTCGACGGGACCGAGGACGCGCGCTATCGCGCTGCCTGGGCGATGGCGCGGGCGGATTCGTTCCAGCCAGCGGCGTAAGGCGGCGGTCGGCTGAAGCGATCTATCCGCGAGCTCGTTCGCCCGCCGCAAGCGGGGGAGGGAGCCACACCAATCTAGCCCGGGTTTTCGAGGCTGAAGGTTTCCGCGTGCTCGTCATAGGCGAACAGCTCGGCATAGCGGCCCCATGACACGATGGTCTTCAGCGTGTCGTCGGCGTCCTCCTCCGACATGTAGTCCTCGAGCTCGTTGCGGAAGCGCGCCTCGGGTGCGACGTGCGACGGGCGCTCGTCGAGGACACGGCGGATCAGGCCCATGACCGGCACATAATCGATCAGGTGCTGGGCGAACATTTTCTTGCGCGCGTCGGTGTCGAGATTGGCGAAGCGCCGTCCGGCGTCCGTCAGCGTGAGGTCGCCTTCGCTGAGCAGCGCAAAGCGGAGCAGCTGCAGCGACTCGCCGAGGTGGAAGATTTCGTCGGCCTCGAACTGCAGCTGGCTGGCGAGCACCGGCAGGTCGGCATGACCGTCGTAGGGGGGCGCCGCCAGCGTCTCGATCAGGCCCGACAGCACGTTGGAGGAGACGTGGCGCAGCACCATGCCGACGCCGGTCCCCGGGATGCCGTCGAGCGGAATCGCTTTCGGCTCCGGGCGCTTGGTCATGCGCGCGTAGATGCTGTCGACGAGTTGGCGGAACGCCGGGTCGAGGCGGTTGCGCGGATGCGGAAAGTCGACCTTGATCTCCGCGGCGACGCGTCCCGGATTGGACGAAAACACCAGGATGCGGTCGCACATCAAGACCGCCTCCTCGATGTTGTGCGTCACCATCAGCACCGATTTGATCGGCAGCCGGCCTTCCACCCAGAGGTCGACGAGGTCGGTGCGCAGCGTCTCCGCGGTCAGCACGTCGAGCGCGGAGAACGGCTCGTCCATCAACAGCAGGTCCGGATGCACCACGAGCGCGCGCGCAAAACCGACGCGCTGGCGCATGCCGCCCGACAATTCCTTCGGGAAGGCCGACTCGAACCCGTCGAGGCCGATGAGATCGATCGCGGCCAGCGCCCGCTTGCGGCGCTCGCCGCTTTCGACCCCGAGCGCCTCGAGCCCGAGCTCGACGTTCTGCAGCACGGTCAGCCAGGGGAACAGCGCAAAGGATTGAAATACCATCGCGATGCCATTGGGCGGGCTGATGATGGTCTCGCCGCGGCATTTTGCGTCGCCGGAGGTCGGCGCCACCAGGCCCGCGATGATGCGCAGCAGCGTCGATTTGCCCGAGCCGGATCGTCCGAGCAGGCCGACGATCTCGCCGGCGCGGATCGTTAGATCGACCTTCTCGAGCACCAGCAGGTCCTCGCCGCGGCCCTTGGGGAAGGACCGGCAGACGCCGTGCATTTCGATCAGGGTCTTTTCGCCGGATTTGTCGAGCATCGGAATTCCTTAAACTTAGCCGAGGCGAAGGCGGCGCTCGCCGAAGGCATAGAGTGGCCTCCAGACCAGCCGGTTGAACAGCGTCACCAGCACACACATGATGGCGATGCCGAGCACCACGCGAGGGAAATCACCGGCTTCCGTCGCGGACGCGATATAGGAGCCAAGCCCTTTGGCCGTCAGATGGGTGTCGCCCCAGCTGGCGACCTCGGCGACGATCGAGGCGTTCCACGACCCGCCGGACGCCGTGATGGCTCCGGTGACGTAGTAGGGGAAAATGCCCGGCAGCACCACCTTGACCCACCATCGCCATCCCCGGAGGTGGAAGCTCGACGCCGCCTCGCGCAAATCGCTCGGGAAGGCGCTGGCGCCCGCAATGACGTTGAACAGGATGTACCACTGGGTCCCCAGGATCATCAGCGGGCTGAGCCAGATATTGGCGTTGAGGTGGAAATGCACGATGAAGACCACGAACACCGGAAACGCGAGATTGGCCGGAAACGCAGCCAGGAACTGGGCCAGCGGCTGGATGCGCTCGGCCAGCTTTGGGCGCAGCCCGATCCAGACGCCGATCGGCACCCATAACAGCGTCGCGAGCGCGATCAGCACCGCGACGCGCGCGAGCGTGATGAGGCCGGACCCGACCGCGGTCGCGACGTCGGAAGGGCCCAGATTCGTCGACAGATATTGATAGGCGCGCCAGGCCGCATACCCGGTGCTGGCGCCGATGATCGCAAACCAGATCGCGTCGAAGACGCGCGAGGGCGCACCGTGATCCGCCTGCCATCGCAGCGCCGCGGGAAGCTGGACATGCAGGTTCGAAAAGGCGCGGTTGATTGCCGAGAACGGATAGGACAGCGCCCGCAGCGCCCGCGTGCGGCGGAACAGATCGAGCATCCAGGATTCCGGCGCGTTGCCCGAGGCGGTCTGCTCGAAGCGGAACTTGTCGGCCCAGGCGACGATCGGACGGAACAGCAGCTGATCATAGGCGATGATGACCAGGAACATCGTCAGCAGCGCGTAGCCGATCGCAGCCAGGTTCCGCTGCTCGATGGCCATCGCGACATACGAGCCGATGCCGGGCAGGGTCACCGTCGTGTTGCCGACCGTGATGGCCTCCGAGGCCACCACGAAGAACCAGCCGCCCGACATCGACATCATGGCGTTCCAGATCAGGCCCGGCATCGCGAACGGCACGTCCAGCCGCCAGAAACGCTGCCAGGGCGAGAGGTGAAAGCTCTGGCTCGCCTCTTCCAGGTCCTTCGGCACGTTGCGGATCGACTGGTACATGCTGAAGGTCATGTTCCAGGCCTGGCTGGTGAAGATCGCGAACACGCAGGCCAGCTCCGCACCCAGCACCCGGCCGGGGAACAGGTTCATGAAAAACACCACCGTGAAGGTCAGGAAGCCGAGGATCGGCACCGACTGCAGGATGTCGAGCAGCGGGACCAGCACGATCTCGGCGCGGCGGCTCTTGGCGGCGACTGCGGCGTAGACGAAGGTGAAAATGGTGGAGCAGACGATCGCGAGCAGCATCCGCATGGTGGTGCGCAGCGCGTAGAGCGGCAGATTGGCCGGGTCGAGCGACACAGGCGAGGCCTGCAGTTCGGACAGCGGCTGCGCGGTCTGCTCGCCGCCATAGACGATCAGCACCATGGCGCCGATGACCAGGATGATCGCCACCACGTCCCAGACATTGGGCCGCAGCGCCTGGCCGAGCGGGGCGATACGGATATCCTGAAGCGTCATGCAAAAGGCCTCTTGGAGCTCGCCATGCGGGCGCGCCGATGAGATCGAGAGGTCGGCAGTTTAGGTGAGATTTGTGATGGTCTGATAGTCGATAGACCGCTGCGATCTGCCCCGTCAAGGCGAGGGCGGATCGCGCCGGCTGGCGAGGATCTTGTCGATCCGGCGTCCGTCGAGGTCGACGACCTCGAAGCGCCAGCCCTCGAATTCGAAGGCGTCGCCGATTTTGGGCAGCGCACCGAAATGCTGCAGAACGAGGCCGGCCACGGTGTGATAGGAGCGGCGCCGCGACAACGGTATCGACAGCAGCTCGCAAAACTCATCGACCGGCATCGAGCCGGATATCAAATACGAGCCGTCGCCGCGACGGACGAAGTCCGGCTCGGGCGGCCCTTCCTCCGAATGGAAGGCGCCGACGATCGACTCCAGGATGTCGGCCGCGGTGACCACGCCTTCGAAGGCGCCATACTCGTCGTGCACCAGGCCAATATGGAACGGGGCAGCTTTCAGGGTGGCGAGCACGTCCCGCGCATCAGCCGTTGACGGAACGATCGGGGCCTCGCGCACAAGCTGCCTGAGATCGGGCTCGCGTGTGGTCATATAGGCGGCCATGAGGTCCTTCGCCTGCAAAATGCCGATCGGGCGGTCGCGGTCGCCGTCGGACACCGGCCAGCGGGAATACGCGCTTTTCATCAGCATCTCGCGGATCTCGGCGGGAGAATCCTTCAGGTCGATTTCATCGACATCCCCCCGCGGTGTCATGACCGCGCCGACAGGCCGGTCGCCCAGCCGCATCACGCCGGCGATCATCTCCCTCTCGCCCGGCTCGAGCACCCCGGCAGTTTCAGCCTCCTTCACGACGTGATGAATCTCGTCCTCGGAAATCCTGTCCTCGGCGGCGCTGCTCCTGCCGAGAACGGCCAGAATGAGCTTTCCGGAGACATCCAGCAGGACAACCAGCGGCAGCGAGATTTTCGCCAGGCGATCCAGCGCCGGCGCGACCCGGACCGCAATGCTCTCCGGGTCGCGCAGCGCCAGCTGCTTTGGCACCAGCTCGCCGACGATGAGCGTCGCATAGGTGATGGCCGTGACGACAACGCCGACGCCGAGGAGGTCTGCGATGGAGGCCGACAAGCCGAGTTCGACCAGCCAGGAGGTCAGCCGCTGACCGAGCGTCGCACCGGAAAATGCGCCTGACAGCACGCCCACCAGCGTAATTCCGATCTGGACCGTCGAGAGAAACTTGCCGGGATCGGAGGCCAGAGCCAGCGCGCATCTGGCTCCGCCGATGCCTTTGTCGGCGAGAATCGCAAGCCGGGCCGGGCGCGAGGAGACAATGGCAAGCTCCGACATCGAGAGCAGGCCATTGAATATGATCAGGATGACAACGATCGAGAGCTCGATGGATAGCATTTGCGATGTTTGCTGCTGCAAGTCATGGGCGGAGCGTCCCCATCGCACTCATATAGGCAGCCCGGCGGGTTCTGCCCCGATCGGTTCCAAAGGCGATTTGACGCGGGCCGAGTTGACGCAAGATCGTGCGGCCTGGCGTTAGCCAGGCGTCTAGAACTCGCCGTGGAGCCGCGCCGAGAAGACCGAGACTGGACCGCGATCCGCGTTATAGGCGGGATTTGTGATGAACTGATAGTCGCCGGTCAGCGTGAGCTGCTTGGTCAGCGCATAGGCGTAGTAGGCTTCCAGGATGCGCTCAGGCCGATAATTGAGCTGGCCGTCGCCGATCAGCGGGCCGAGCCCGCCGGCGGCGAGGAAGTCGCGATGATCCCGCGACAGGCCGTTGATCGCGCCGGCGATCCCGATCGTGTCGTCCTCGCGGCCCCACATGTGGCCGTCGAGCGAGGTGCCGAGCGACAGGCTGCGATCGATATCGGTGAACGTCATGATCTCGGTCTTGCCGTCATTCCAGCTCCAGCGGCCGAACACGCCGATATCGCTGGTGATGGACTGTTCGAAATTGAGGACATAGCCGTATTTAACGCGGCTGGTGCGGGTTTGCGCGATGTCGAGATTGAGCGCCGGGTTGTCCAGCGTCTCGCGGTAGCTGCCGGAGAACACGCTGTTGAGCCAGACGATGGTGCGCAGCTTGCCGGGCTGGCCGAACAACGAATAGCGCGTCTCGAGCTCACCGACATATTCGCCGCGCCGGAACAGGCTGGTGTCCAGGTTGTTCGAATTGGAAACGTCAGTCTCCGCGAAGTAACCGGCCCGCAGGGCCCAGTGCTTCTGGTTGAGCTCTGCCGTCACGCCATAGGTCAGGCCCAGCTTGTCGGCGGCGTAGTCGAAGGCGCCGGGCGCCCAGATCGACCAGTTCATGAAATCCTTGCGGGTATCCTTGGCGTAGGCATTGCCGTCGAACACGTCGATGACGGCAAACTTGCCGGCCTGCAGTGTCAGGCGTGACACGTCGACCTTTTCGGCGAGCTGCGTTCCGCCGCTGCCGAGTTCTTCCTGCTCGCCGCCAAAACCGAAGGTCTGGCGCAGGAACAGGCGCGAGGTATTATAATGCGGATAGGGGAAGTCCGACTTCTGCGCCTCGCCACTGGAGAAGCCGGCGAGGCCGACCGTGTTGCTTAGTCCAAAGCCCTGCAACAGTTCGGGGTTGTAATAGAGCTCGCCGCCGTCCCAGAGGCGCGCATTGAGGAACAAGCTGTTGCTCCAGGTCTCCTGCGCTTGCGGCGCCGGCGTCAGGCTGTTCGGCCCGCTATAGGGCGCATGGAAGGCGGGATAGCCCTGTTCAAGGAAGGTCGACTGGCCGTGGATCTCCCAGCGGTCGGATTCGGGATCGGTCGGATCCTTCGGCTGCAGATTCGGCGCGCCCGGCCAGTCGAGCTTGCGGTTGAGCCCGATGCGCAGCGACTGGAAGTCCAGGGTCGACGAAAACTGCGTCCCAGAGGGAAAACGCACATTGGCGTCCTCAAACCGGCTGTAGAGATATTCCAGCTTCACGCTCCAGTCCGGCGCAAAGCCGTACTCGATGCCGGCGCCCGCGGCCCAGCCGAGCCGGTCATGGATGACCTTCTCGTCATTGCCCAAGGCCGGCGTGTTGACGAAGCGCTCGCCGGCGACGGCAAGCCCGCCGGTCGCATAAAACAGCCAGGAGCCCGCCGTGTAGCCGATGCGGCCCCGGAGCGTGCCGACATAGTCCAGCCCTTCGGTCACGGTCGAGCGCGGGCTCGCCAACAGGGAGACGACGGAATTGGAGATGAAATAGTTCGGAAAGGTAAAATCGCCTTCGGCCCCGAGCAAAACACCCGACTGAAAGCGATGATTGTAGCCGGCCTGAACGCCGCCGGTCATGCCGCTGGCAACGCCCGGTCCCGCCGCGACGGCCGGATCGATCAGCACCGCATTGGAAGTGCCGCGTCCATAGCCGACATGGGCGCCGACATAGAAACCGGTCCAGTCGAAGATCGTCCGCATCGCCGGCGCCTTCAGCGGCAGGTCCGCCGCTGCAGCCGGATCGGCGAGCGCCATCATGCCGAGCCCGAGGCCCGCAAACACGCCCTTTGATGAACGACCCTGGCGGCTCATGGTGCTCGATTGTCCAGCGCGAAATGTTCCAAGGTCACCGTTACTCATCGCCTCGAAGCTTTACGGATCCATGCGGACGGCAACCTGCGGTCCGAACCGGCGGCTTGCAATCGCAAGCCACATCGGACGCGCCTCCATCCACAATTCAGCCGTATTGCAAATTAGTCGCAATTGAAAGGATCAACGCCGTGCGTGCCACGGAATGACATCACGGCGTGACGCAGGTGCAACAGAGCCAGGGCTGTTCGAACCCGCGCGCGAAACGCGTCCGCATCCAAGCCGGCCGGATCCTGCGTCTGCATCGGCAAGCTTCTGATAAGTCGGTTTGAAGACGGTGGGATGAAATCCTCCTGGCGGCCGGCGCGCTTTCCGGATCGCATCCCGGACCCAGGGTTGCCATCGGCATCGGTGTCAACCTTTGTTGCTCCGCGGCGCTGCGCCAAGCCGCTTGCAGTCTCGCGCGATCGGCTCCCGCTATCCTCCCCGGAGGATTCTTGTTATCCTCCGGGGAGGATAGGAGACGCTCATGCCCGACCCCCATGCCGCGATTGTCCGGCGGCTGAGACGCGCCAATGGCCATCTTCAGACCATCATCGAGATGATCGAGCAGGGCCGGCCCTGCACCCAGATCGCGCAGCAGTTGCAGGCGGTCGAGGGAGCCATCGAGAACGCCAAGAAGGCGCTGCTTCACGATTATCTCAGCCAGAGCCTAGAGCGATCGCTCAGTGGCAGCGGGGTGAAGGCGCAATCGGCGCTGAAGGATTTCCGCCTGATCGCAAAATATCTGTAAGACACGCGAACGCCGATGACCCGCCCGGGGGACGTCCGGGCGGGTCGAGCGCGCTGTTTGCGCACTCGTACGGCACGATGGGTGGATGGCGCGTGCCGGACCCCGCGAATGGAAGCTGTCAATTCCGGAGAGAGCGATCAGAAGCAGCTGCGAACACGGCCGAGATAGTGGCCGTAGACGTCGAAGCGCGGCTCCCAGCGGCAGTGGTGATAGCCGTCGTAGTAGTAGCCGTCATCGGCGGCGATCGCGCTGCCGACGATCGCGGCACCGACAAGACCCGCGCCGACGCCCCAACCCCAGCCGTGATGAAAACCGTGGGCTTCGGCCGGCGTGGCGGTGGCGGCGATGCTGCCGGTCGCGGCAACGGCAACGAGGGCGAGGGCGGCAATCTTGGTCTTGAGCGACATGACAAAACTCCTTCCGGTTTGAGGCCGGGCCGTCGTGGCCCGCTTGCTCAATTGGACGGAGGTTCTGCGGTTCTGGTTCGAAGGTCGCCGGCGAGTCGCGAAGCCAGTGTGATCTTTCTCACACTCGCAAGTGTTGGGCGATCAGCGGCGTTCGTCAGGGCCGGCCGCAAGCTGTGCCACATCGAATTCATCGACCTCGCCAAGCAGTTCGCAGAACGCGCGCGCGCCATGTTCGATCAGTTGCGCGCCCTTGTCCGCGGTCGCGAGCGTGGCGTTGCCGACAGCGCCGCTGCCATGAAGATCCTGCGCCTGCCAGGCGAAGGGGGCTGGGCGATGAGTGGACAGCCAGCGATATTTCTCTTCCATGGCGAGCGTCGCGGGACGGAAATCCGCGATCGCATCGGTCCGGACATGCGCCGCAAAGCGCGCCAGCATGATCGAGGTCTCGACTGCGCCGCCGTGAATGCCGTGCCGCACTTCCTCGGGCGGAAACAGGCTTTCGGGCGCGCTGAGGCGCGACCACGACGTGGTGACGACGAAGAGCCCATGGTGGGCGCGCAGATCCTGCGCCACGAGCGTCATCGCGGCGCTGTTGCCGCCATGGCTCGTGACGATGACGAGCTTCTTGATGCCGGCGCGCGCGACGCTTTCGCCGAGCGCCATCCAGCTCTTGAGCGCGACCTCCGTCGGCAGCGACAGCGTGCCCGGAAAGTCGAGATGTTCGGTGGAGACCCCGATCTCCTGCAGCGGCAGGAAAGTCACCGGCGCCGTCGCGGGTAGCGTTTCGCGCACGCGCTCCAGATAGGTTTTCGCGATCATGACGTCAGTGCCGAGCGGCAGATGCGGCCCGTGCTGCTCGATTGCCGCCAGCGGCAGGACCGCGATCCAGCGCGCGGGATCGGCCTGGCCGATCTCGGGCCAGCAGATCTCGGTCCAGTCGCGGGGCGGGATGGTCGCGGTCATTGCCTCGGATGTTTCTTTCGGCCGATTTGCGGGGTAGTGAGGGGCCCCGCATTATCCCTACCATGGGCCAGAACAAACCACGGAGTCCAATCATGAGGGCGGCTCTTTTGCTGCGAGCGTTAACAGCGGGCGTTTTGGCCGCCAGCCTGACTGGAGCACCTGCGGCCGCCGAGGAGAAGCTCGACAAGGTCTCGTTCGGCACCAACTGGGTGGCGGAGGCCGAGCACGGCGGCTTCTTCCAGGCGCTGGCCGACGGCACCTACAAGAAGTACGGGCTCGACGTCACCATCGTTCCCGGCGGCCCGAACGACAACAACCGCATGCTCCTGATCGCCGGAAAACTCGATTTCTTCATGGCGGCGAACACCATGATGTCGTTCGATGCGGTCGCCAACAATGTCCCTGTCGTGTCGGTGGCCGCGATGTTCCAGAAGGACCCGCAGGTCTTTCTGACCCATCCGGAATCGAAGGTCACAAAACTCGAGGATCTGAAGCCGCTGACCCTGTTCGTCTCCAAGGAGGGCATCACGAGCTACTACCAGTGGCTCAAATCCGAATACGGCTTCAGCGAAAAGAACGTCCGGCCCTACACCTTCAATCCGCAGCCCTTCATCGCGACGCCGCAGAGCGCGATGCAGGGCTACGTGACGTCCGAGCCCTATGCCGTGGAGAAGACCGCGGGCTTCAAGCCGGGCGTCATCCTGCTCGCCGACAACGGCTTCAATACCTATTCGACGCTGATCGAAACCCGCCTCGACGTCATCGACAAGAAACCGGACGTGGTGCAGCGCTTCGTCGATGCGTCTGTCATCGGCTGGTACACCTACATCTATGGCGACAATTCCGCCGGGAATGCCATGATCAAGAAGCTCAATCCCGAGATGACCGACGATATGCTGGCCTATTCCGTCGCCAAGATGAAGGAATATGGCATCGTCGATTCCGGCGACACGCTGAAGGACGGCATCGGCGCGATGACCGACGCGCGGGTGACCAGCTTCTTCGAGAAGATGGTGAAGGCCGGCGTGGTGAAGGCGGACATCGATTATCGCAAGTCCTATACGCTGCGCTTCGTCAACAAGGGGGTCGGCGTCGATCTGCGGCCAAAACAATGAAGGGCGGGCGCTGCCTTGTCTGAGGCCATGTCCGAGATGCGCGGCCTCGCGGTCGATCTCGCCGGCGTCACAAAAGTGTTCGACAACGGCGTCATGGCGCTGGGCCCGCTGGACCTTGCCATCCGTCACGGCGAGTTCGTCTCGCTGGTGGGGCCGTCCGGCTGCGGCAAGTCGACCGCGCTGCGGCTGATCGCGGGACTTGCCGCGCCGACCTCGGGACGCATCGAGGTGTCGCACCGCCCCGGCGCGCAACGGCCGGGGCACGCGATCGGCTTTGTGTTTCAGGAGCCGACCTTGATGCCGTGGACCTCTGTGCGCGAGAATGTGCGGCTGCCGCTGAAACTCGCGCATGTTGCACAGGGCGAGGCCGACCGGCGCGTCGAGGAGGCGCTGCGCAGTGTTGGGCTGTTCGAATTTGCCGATGCCTATCCGCGTCAGTTGTCGGGCGGCATGAAGATGCGGGTGTCGCTGGCGCGCGCTCTGGTGACCGATCCGGATATCCTGCTGATGGACGAGCCGTTCGCCGCGCTCGACGAGATCACGCGCTTCCGCCTGAACAACGACCTGCTCGCGCTCTGGCGCAGCCTGCGCAAGACCGTCGTCTTCGTCACCCATTCGGTGTTCGAATCCGTCTATCTGTCCCAGCGCGTGCTGGTCATGACGGCGCGGCCGGGCCGGATCGGCGCCGAGATCCGCATCGATGTGGCGGAGCCGCGAGGCGAGGATTTCCGGATGTCTACGGCCTATGCCGCCTATTGCCGGGAGGTGTCGGCCGCGCTCGCGCCGTCCTATTCCGGGGTCTCCGTCCTGTGAGCGCGGCTGAGAACCAGCAGGCGGCTTCGAAGGGACAAGACGCGGCCGCAAGACTGCTGCGCTTCGTGCTGCCGCTCCTGGTCGCGCTGGCGGGAACCGCGATCTGGGAGGCGGCGGTGCGGTTCGGCCAGATCCCGCCCTATGTGCTGCCGGGCCCGGTTGCCGTGATCGGAACGCTGATCTCCGACTGGCCCGTGCTGTCGCAATCCCTGGGCGTGACGCTGCTCACGACGCTGGAGGGGTTCGTCGCCGCCGCGATCGGCGGTATCGCGCTGGCGCTGCTGTTCAATCAGTCAAAGTTGCTGGAATACTCGCTGTTCCCCTACGCGATCATCCTGCAGGTCACGCCCGTCATCGCGATCGCGCCGCTGCTTTTGATCTATCTGCCGCAGCAGACCGCGGTGGTGGTCTGCGCCTGGATCGTCGGCTTCTTTCCGGTGCTGTCCAACACCACGCTCGGGCTCAATTCGGTGGACCGCAATCTCGCCGGGCTGTTTCAGCTCTACGGCGCCTCGCGCCTGCAGACGCTGCGTTTCCTGAAACTGCCCTCGGCGCTGCCTTATGTGCTCGGCGGCCTGCGCATCGCGGGCGGGCTGTCGCTGATCGGGGCCGTGGTGGCCGAGATCGCGGCCGGCAGCGCCGGCGCCGGCTCCGGCCTCGCCTACCGAATTGCGGAATCGGGCTACCGTCTCAACATCCCCCGCATGTTCGCAGCGCTTTTGTTGCTGTCACTTGCCGGGATTGTCATCTACGCCGTGCTGGCGCTAACCTCGCATTTGCTGCTAAGGCGTTGGCACGAAAGCGCGCTTGGCAAAGAAACCTGAGAAGCAAATCGGCCGGGAGCTAAATGTCGAGTCTGCTCCGCTGCTCGGATTCGAGCCGGATCGACGACTCGATTGATCGGGCCCACTTTTCGAACTTTCCAAGGACTCCCCACGCGAAGACGGCGAGAAAGACGGGGAGCGAAAATTGACTCAAGCCTGGCACCGACCACACGATCGTCCCGAGCAGGCCTCCTATTCCGGGCGCACCGGGGGAGGTCGTGACATTCTCAAGCAGGACCGTCACGAGCGCGCCCACGATTCCGATCGCGGTTTTTTTCCCATTCAGGAGATGTCCAATCGTCTCGCCCAGTGCGCCATTCACCTCTCCCAGTTTCGGGACGAATCTGCTATTGGTCGTAATCGTTGCTGTGAGAAGGCGGATCAGTTGCTGCAATTGATCGTCAAGCATCGGTGTCGGGCCGGGCTGTGTCGATATGGGAGATTGTCGGAGGCTGTCTGATCTCGCTGAGCCGCTTGCAATCGAGGATTGGAGCGCCTGCGTCGTCGCGTCGACCCGCTCGATGACCTGAACGAGATCGGATATTGATTCCGATTGTGAAGTCTGCCGGGTACGCTCGCGAATGGGGCTTTCCGAATGCATCTGAACGTATGCTGGCCCAGCACCTTCGTGTAATGCAGTTTGCGCGACAAACTGAGGGGATCTAAAACCCGTTTCGAAATCCTCGAATAGCTGCTCAACTTGCTGCCGTAAGCGACGGAGTGGATACCAGGGTTGGCGCGGCCTCGCAGATTTTAGGTGAAACAACCCGTCCTCTGTCGCTTCGAATCCTGAAGTGCTCTCGAAGGGAGCATCGGCGATCGAGCTGGCGAAGTCGAAGTCGATCAAGCTGTTTTGGGCCGTGCGAAGAAGTTCGACTATTTGATCCGTGCGATCTACGTCGATTCCAGCTAGCGCCTTGTCAATCAAGCTTCTTTGTTCTCGGTCGAGCGGCCATTGTGCGAGCGCGTCCCTCAGCCTTGCGTTCGTGACTGTCATAAGGCCCCCCCGAACGATCGATTAGGGCCCAATTGAACGTGTGCGAGCAACCTGTCCGCGATGGACCGCGCGCCGCGAGCGAATTGCTGGCGAGCTTGTTCGTCAGGCGTCCCAAACTCCGCAAGCTTGTCCGACAACGTCTTCTTCCTGATATCAACGAGACCGGCCAAGCGCGTCGCCCGCTGATCATCCCCCAGGCTCTTGAGCTCTTGGCAGAGTTCATCTAGCGCCTTCAACTGGTGGACCAACAATATCGATTCATGGCCATCTACCAAGGACGCGATTTCATCGGTGATTTCTGGCAGAAACAGCACCCTGGATAGCGAAGCGCACCGCTTCATACACTTCCGCGTGTCATCCTCATCGCGGAGCGCGACTATCGCGCTTACGAGCCAGTCAATGTATCGGCCCATTTCCAGAGGGTCATTCATCTGGTTGGGGAGCCAGTCGACCGGAATCAGAGGAACTTCCTGAGCGGCGAAGGTCCTTTCGAAACCTGCCGACTTTCCATCGAGGCCGACCGCGATGATCAGATTCGAAACCTCGGTAACTCCGAACGAGTCGACCTCTCCGACATAGTCCATCTTCAGCGTCGATTTTTCCTTCTTTGTGCTGTCGACGTTTTCGGTGAGATACGCCGCTGTAAGTGTGCCCTTATCCCACGGATAGCTCCATGCCTGGTTCCCGACCGCTACTTTTAGACATATCGTCCTATCATCGCCGTTCATATTGGCAACGATCCTCGCGAATCCGTGTGCATCACGGAGCGGCAAATATTCGCAGAAATCGATGTCGCCCACGAGGTTGAACAGCTTCCGCAGCACGTTGCTGCCGCTGATCGAAATCGTGGAGTGGTCGCTGGATCGAATCTTGCGCGACAGGTCCCAGAGCGCATCAAGCTCGGCTCCGGACGGGAAGGCCGGCAAGACGTGGTACGGCACCCGGAGAAACTTAGGCGGATCAAATTTGACAAGATACCCAGGATGATCCGTGTCTACGCTGTAGCCTAGATGCTTGTAGAGTTCTTCATGCAGGGCTGCCATCGCTTGCAAAGTGTTCTTCAGGGTTCGTCGTGCGTTCTTGTATAACTCGCCTCGTCGTAGCTTTTGATGCGCGTTGGCGAGATAGTAGTCTCGGCAGAACGCAAAAATCTTGGAGATCGAACTATCCAGCGATCGCATCGATGTCATGGGCAACGCTATCCGATACCGTTCCAGACTGTACAATACCTTAAATTGCAAGGGGTAACAATGCGACGCCTGTTAGGCGGCGGCCCCCCTGTGCTCGGCGGCCTGCGCATCGCGGGCGGGCTGTCGCTGATCGGGGCCGTGGTGGCCGAGATCGCGGCCGGCAGCGCCGGCGCCGGCTCCGGCCTCGCCTACCGAATTGCGGAATCGGGCTACCGT